>Ga0247840_10005014_pt1 | contig 20337 bp, 16 predicted proteins | sample LaCruzMarch2015__FD_192404 | JGI IMG/M metagenome (GOLD analysis project Ga0247840, IMG submission 192404) | Freshwater microbial communities from meromictic Lake La Cruz, Castile-La Mancha, Spain - LaCruzMarch2015_17m | ecosystem: Environmental > Aquatic > Freshwater > Lake | place: Spain... | reverse complement strand
ACTGGATGAAAATCTGGCTCGAACTCATCCCGGTATCGTTCTGGAAGACGTGGGGGATCGGATCTGCCGCACGCGCCGGGCTATTCACCAGAACCGCCGCCATCGTAAGAAGCGCAGCGGAGGAGACTCTTCGCTCAACAAAATTTCGGAAGAAGCCAGCGACGGGGGAGAAAAGGAAAAGATTTTTCATAAGAAGGGTTGGTTTACCGCCACTTGCCGCGAGACTCCTGAATATCAATACTTGACGAACGTCAATTTTTGTCAACAAAACACAGCGTTGCACATCAGCTGTTGCATATCGCTATCGTAACACAAAATCGCTATTTCTGAGATTTCTGTTTTCGGCTTTTCTTGCCAGGTTTGCGGCAGGCGCTAAATTGGAATGTTTAATCCAATGAGCCAGACGTTACTCGACAAGGTATGGGAGTCGCACGCCGTGCGAACGCTTCCGAACGGATCCACGCAGCTTTTAATCGGCACCCACCTGATCCATGAGGTGACGAGTCCGCAGGCCTTCGGCATGCTGCGCGACCTCGGGTTGAAGGTGCTTTACCCATCGCGCACATTCGCAACGGTGGACCACATTGTTCCGACCGATGAGCGCGAGGAACCGTTCAGCGACGGCCTCGCCGACGAAATGATCAAGGCTCTGCGCCGGAACTGCGCGGAATCCGGTATCAAATTTTTCGATCTGCCGACCGGACAACAGGGGATCGTTCACATTGTTGGGCCCGAGCAGGGGATCACCCAGCCGGGCACGACCATCGCATGCGGTGATTCGCATACCTCGACCCACGGCGCATTCGGGGCGATCGCGTTCGGCATCGGCACGAGCCAAGTGCGCGACGTCCTCGCAACCCAGACGATGGCGATCCGCAAGCCGAAGGTCCGCCGGATCAATGTGGACGGGAAGCTTTCGCCGGGTGTGTATTCAAAAGACGTCATCCTTCACATCATCCGCCAGCTTGGCGTGAACGGCGGGCTCGGCTACGCTTATGAATACGGAGGCAGCACGTTCGATGCCTTCACGCAGGAGGAGCGCATGACCGTTTGCAACATGTCCATCGAGGGCGGCGCCCGCGTCGGATATGTGAATCCCGACGAGACGACTTTCGCCTACCTCAACGGACGCCCTTATGCCCCCAAGGGACAGGATTGGGACGCCGCCGTGGCACGGTGGAAGGCTTCCGCTTCGGATCCGGGCGCGAATTACGACGACGTCATCTCCTACAACGCCGGAGACATCGCGCCGACAGTGACGTGGGGAATCAATCCCGGTCAGGCGATCTTCATCGATGAGAATGTTCCGCGTCTGGATCAGGTTCCGGAAAAGGACCGTTCCACAGCGGAGGAGGCGCTCGCCCACATGCACCTCAAGGCCGGACAGCCGATCAAGGGAACGAAAGTCGACGTGGCATTTCTCGGAAGCTGCACAAACGGCCGCCTCAGCGATTTGACCGAGGTCGCGCGCCACATCAAGGGCCGCAAGGTCCGCAACGGGGTGAAGGCGATCGTCGTTCCCGGCTCCCAGGGGGTCGCGGCTCTTGCCGAGAGCATGGGCCTCGCTTCGATCTTCAAGGAAGCAGGCTTCGAATGGCGTGGTGCCGGATGCTCGATGTGCCTCGGAATGAACCCCGACAAGCTCGTCGGCGATCAGCTCTGCGCCAGCTCGAGCAACCGGAACTTCAAAGGCCGGCAGGGCAGCCCGACCGGACGCACCGTCCTCATGAGCCCGCTCATGGTCGCCGCCGCCGCCGTCACCGGAGAAATCTCCGATGCCCGCGAAATCTTCAACGTGAAATAATTCCGCGTTCCGAATTCCACATTCCGAATTTTCCATAAAATGTCTCTTGAAAAAATCACCCAGGTCACCGGTCGCGGCGTTTACGTCCCCGGCGACGACATCGACACCGATCGCATCATCCCGGCGCGCTTCATGAAGTGCGTGACGTTCGACGGGCTCGGGGAGTTTGCGTTTTTCGACGCGCGCGACGCGGCGAAAGCTGAAGGCAAAACCCATCCCCTCGACAATGCCCGCTTCGCGGGTTCTTCCATCCTGCTGTCCGGCTCGAATTTCGGCTGCGGCAGTTCCCGCGAGCACGCCCCGCAGGCGCTCTACCGGTTCGGGATCCGTGCGGTCATCGCGGAAAGCTTCGCTGAAATTTTCTTCGGCAACTCAACGACGCTCGGCATGCCGTGCGTCGCGATGAAGCAGGACGACATCAGCGCACTTGCGGGGATCATCGAATCCGATCCCGCCGCCCTGCTGACCATCGACCTCCTCGAGGGCAAGGTCAGCATTGCGGACATGGATTTCCCCGCGTTCCTGCCGGATCATGTGAGGGAGGCGCTTGTCAGCGGCCGATGGGATGCCATCGCGGATCTTCTGGAAGGTCTCGACGATGTCAGGACCCGCGCCACCACGCTCCCCTACATGGCGGCGTAGCAGGCTTTGCCATGGCGCAGTTGCGCCGTCGTGTATCGGCCCGGCTGACCTTCCTTACAAATGGTCGAATGCGAGGGACCTTTCCGGTCGGTCCGGAGTCACACCCTTACCAAGACGGGCCCTTGGTAGGGCGCGACGTCCCGGCACGCCGCGACATTTTTTCCGTCAGAGCGTGCGTTTGTATTACTTCGCCTTACCCTGGCTGGCGACAGCATTCATCGCAGCTGCGATGGCTTCTTGATCGCCGAGGTAGTAATGCTTGGTGGGCTTGAGATCTGCATCCAGCTCGTAAACGAGCGGCACCCCGGTCGGGATGTTGAGGTTGAGGATGTCGGCATCAGAAATGTTATCGAGATATTTGACCAGAGCACGGAGGCTGTTCCCGTGCGCAGCGATGATCACCTTTTTTCCGGATTTGATCGCGGGCGCGATCTTCTCCTTCCAGAGTGGCAGAACCCGGTCCACAGTGTCCTTGAGGCACTCGGTGAGCGGGAGATCCGCGATACCTGCATAGCGGGGGTCGTGACCGGGCCAGCGCTCGTCGGATTTCTCGAGCGGCGGCGGCGGGATGTCGTAGCTGCGGCGCCACACGAGGACCTGCTCGTCGCCATATTTCGTGGCGGTTTCGGCCTTGTTCAGGCCCTGGAGGGCACCGTAGTGGCGCTCGTTGAGGCGCCAGTCCTTTTCGATCGGAATCCAGACGAGATCAAGTTCCTGGAGGACGGACCAAAGCGTGTTCAATGCGCGCTTGAGCAGCGAAGCGTAGGCGACGTCAAAACTGAAGCCCTCATTTTTCAGAAGCTCGCCCGCGGTTTTAGCCTCGGAGCGGCCTTTATCGCTGAGTTCGACATCGGTCCAGCCGGTGAAGCGGTTTTCTTTGTTCCAGGTGCTTTCGCCGTGGCGGATGAGGACAAGTTTATACATGATTTACAAATGAGTGAGGGCTGGTTTATACAGCCGTAGGTCCTGTATTGGCAAGACACCGCTTCATGACTTTCAGCTCTCTCACCTTCAATATGCAAAACGGGCAGCCGTGGGATGAGGCGAGCCCGGATGACACGGGAGTCGACCTGGAAAAAACGGTGGATTTTCTGCGCGAACAGGATGCGGACGTCGTCTTTTTGCAGGAGGTGGAGCAAGGGTTTGACGGCGGTCTGCAAATCGAGCCGCCGCCAAATATGGGCTTCTTGCGGGCGAACCTGCGCGGCTACGACTCGGTCTTTTCCTATCCGGTGCCGAACGAGAAGGAAATCCCGTTCGGGCTCGGGCTGGCCATCTTCTGCAAATCCAAGCTGCGGGATTTTCAAAAGACCGATCTTCCGGCTGCGGACATCGAATTTGAATACGGGGGGCTGCAAAGGAAACCCTCCCAACGGCTCCTGATCGAGGCTTCCACCGTCATCCACGGCCGCCAGGTCCGGCTGTTGAACACTCACCTCCAGGCGTTTTTCATGATCGGCGCTTCGAGCGGGGAGTATGCTGCCCAGAGGAATATCGTCGAAACCGCCCTGCGTGCACAGACGGGTCCGGCCATTCTCGCGGGAGATCTGAACAGCGCTCCAGGCGAGGGCGTTGTCGAACAGTTCGCGGGCGCAGGATTCCAGACGGTCCAAAACGAGGAGCCGACATGGAGGCGCAAACCGTTTGTGCTCGACCACCTGTTTTACAATGAACATCTCAGGCTGATCGGGCGCACCGTGCTCCCGACCCTTTGTTCCGACCACCACGCGGTGCGGGCAGAATTCGCTTTCCGCTGATGCGCCTCGTCTCCTGGAATGTCAACGGGATCCGTTCGATCCTGGGCAAGGGGTTTCCGGACTATCTGGAAAAAGCGGATGCCGATATCGTCTGCCTTCAGGAGATCAAGGCCCGTCCTGAACAGGTGGACCACCAGTTTGAAGGATACCAGGTTTTTTGGAACCCGGCTCAAAAGCCCGGATATTCCGGAACGGCGATCCTCACGAGAAATAAGCCCCTCTCCGTGCAATACGGGATCGGCCGCACCGAGCACGATTCCGAAGGCCGTGTGATCACGGCGGAATTTCAGGATTATTTCGTGCTCAACGTTTACACGCCGAATTCCCAGCGCGAGCTCACCCGGCTCGACTACCGGACCCGCGAGTGGACGCCCGCGTTCATCGGGTTTCTGGAGGAATTGCAAAAGAAAAAGCCCGTGGTTTTTTGCGGGGACATGAATGTGGCTCACCGGGACATCGATCTGGCCCGGCCAAAGGAAAACGCACGGAATGCGGGGTTCACCATCGAGGAACGGGAGGCGTTCAGCCGGGTGCTTGACAAAGGGTTCTTCGATTCGTTCCGGGAATTTGAACAGGGAGGAGACCACTACACCTGGTGGAGCTATCAAAGCGCCGCGCGGGTGAGGAATATCGGCTGGCGGATCGATTATGTCTGCCTCTCGGCACCTCTGCGCAAATCCCTGCGCTCGGCCTACATCTCTCCGGAAGTCGGCGGCAGCGATCACTGTCCTGTTGGCATCACCCTCGGATAAACCCCGTGAAGGACGGGTGGTTAAGATTTTTTCTATCGATGTAACATGCTTTAAATAAGCGACATAAATATTTTTTTATTAATTCAGAAAAAAATCTGCTCTTTTTTTGAACATCCGTATGCCGGAGGGGTCAAATCTATCGGTTAAGGCAGCAGTTCGGGCCACCGCGGATCAGTTTCCTTTGTTTTCTGATCAACTCCGCTGGTGGCCCGAATCTTTTTGGGGGACAAATCCCTTCGCCCCCGCAAACTCCGAACGATAACTTGCCCGGTCAGGTAGACTCGGCTATCTACGGGGCGTGCAAGATACTGTTCTGGTCGTGGAGGACGAGGCTGACGTTGTGGATTTGCTGCGCTACAATCTGGAACGGGCCGAATTCGAGGTTCTGATAGCCATGACCGGGGATCAGGGGCTCGCGATGGCACGTGAGAAACGTCCGGATCTCATCGTCCTCGATCTCATGCTGCCCGGGATGAACGGCCACGAGGTCTGCCGGGCCCTGAAGGGCGACCCGAACACTGAAGTCATCCCGATTGTGATGCTCACAGCAAAAGGCGAACCGAAAGAACGCGTGAAGGGGCTGGAATTGGGAGCGGATGACTATGTAACGAAACCGTTCAGCCCAAGGGAACTCGTCCTGCGTGTCCAGGCGCTCCTCAAACGCCACCGCCTCGTGCCGCGCACCGAAATCGTGGAGGTCGCCGGAATCTACCTCAACAAAACAAATTTTGAAGCAAGGCTGGATGGAAAGCGGTTCGACCTGACGACGACGGAATTCAAGCTTTTGAGCCTGATGCTCGAGCGGCGCGGGCGGACGCTGACGCGGGAAACCCTCCTGAGCGATGTGTGGGGATACCAGAATGCGGCCATCGACACCCGCACGGTGGACACCCACATGCGCCGGCTGCGGGAAAAGCTGGGCAAATATTCCGGGCGGCTGGAAACGATCCGGGGCGAGGGCTACCGCTTCAACGCGGTGGCTGAAAGTTGACAGCGCTTCTCTGGGCCGGAGCTGCGGTCCTGTTCCTCATAGCAGGCTTTCTCTGCTACTTCGAAATCCTGCGGCCTTTCCTTCAGATCAGGCAGTCGATCGGGAGGCTCGCTCAGCGGGATTTCAGCACGGCGCCCCTCACGGCGACCCCAGGCGTTTTTCAGGGGACACTGCGCGACATCCGGAAAATCTCCGAGCTGCTGCAGCAGTTCGACCGTCAGATCACCGACGAGGGGTTCAGCCTCCGGGCCATCCTGTCCAGCATGGTCGAGGGGGTCCTCATCGCCGACCGCTCGCAACGGATCCGCCTCGTCAACGATGCGCTTGTCGCGCTGCTGGGGCTGCCCCATTCGCCGCTCAACCGCCCGGTCATCGAAATTTTCCGCAAGCACGAACTCCAGCTTGCTCTGGACGCGGCTCTCGAAGAGGGCAAGCCGCAGCAGATCGAGATGTCGCTCGAAATTCAATCCCCATCGGGAGGATATGCCACCAAGTATTTTGATGTGCACATCGCCGGGCTCATGCCCCGCCCACAGACCCGCCCCACCGCCGCGCTCGTGGTTTTCCATGATGTGACAACCATACGAAACCTCGAGGAAACAAGACGGGAATTCCTCGCGAACGTCTCGCACGAGTTCCGCACCCCCCTCGCCATCATCAACGGATACTTGGAGACCCTTATGGACGGAGCCCTGGAGGACCGCAAAATGGCGGAAAAGTCACTTCTGGCGATGCACAAGAACAGCCGCCGCCTCTCCCTCCTGATCGACGATCTCCTGACCATCTCCCGTTTGGAGGAAAGCGCTAAACTGCTGGAATTCCTGCCGGTGGATCTCCGCGAACTTCTCGGGCATGTCATCGAGCACCTGGAGCCGAATATTGCGGAACGCGGAGCATCCATCACAGTCGATTGGGCGGACGATGCGAGGGGCATGGAAGCCGACGGACGCCGGATCGAGCAGGTTTTTTCAAACCTCCTTGGGAACGCCCTGCGCTACGGCGAGGTGGAACGCCTCGTCGTCAGCATCTCCGCAAGGCGAGAAGGCAATGCGATCCACATCAGCTTTTCAGACAACGGACCCGGCATCCCGCTGGCGGACCAGCCTCATATCTTCGAGAGATTTTACCGTGTTCACAAGGACCGCTCCCGCGATGCGGGAGGCACCGGGCTCGGGCTTTCCATCGTGAAAAGCGTCGTTCTCGCGCACGGCGGACGCGTGGCTGTCGAAAGCACTCCGGGCAGGGGCGCTGCATTTCATGTGTTCCTGCCCCTGGCGCAAAACGCGGCAGCCTGAACGCCCCGCGAATTTTTTCGCAACTTTCCGAAAACCGGAGGGTTGCATACCCAACAAAACAACCATGAAAACACGATTTCTTCTTCCGATGCTGGTCGCCTGTTCTTCCGCAGTTCTTCTGGCAGAGCCCCCCGGCGGCGGCACCAATGCCCGCTCATTCCCGCCATCCGGCGACGCCGGAAAAAACGGCGCTTTCCGGGACAAAATGCGCGATAAGATGCTGGAACACCTGCCGCCGGAGCTCCGCAAACGCTTCGAGGCCGCAAGGGACAAAGCCATGCAGGACCCTGCCATCCTGGACCTCAAAAAGAAGGCCGATGCCGCCGGGGAGGAATTCCGGGCCGCCATGCGCGATGCCATGATGAAAGCCGACCCCGGACTCGCGGACATGCTCAAGGAAAAGATGGAAGACAAGTTTCAAGGCGGCAAGGACGGGCATCGCCCCGATGCATCCGGGTTTGCCAACCTGAGTGACAACGACCGCCAGAAACTCATGGCCGCCCGCGAAAAGGCCAAGAACGATCCGTCAGTCCAGGCCGCTGAGGCAAAAAAGAAGGACGCCAAAACCCCGGAGCAGCGCCAGGCCGCCATGGAGGAATTCCACCAGGCGATGAAGCAGGCCCTCCTCAAGGCGGACCCGACCATCGGGCCGATCCTTGATCAGCTTAAACCGCCACAGGGGCCGCCTCCGGCCGCAGGTGCCAAAATGGGCGCGGGCGCCTGACTGTCGCGCAACGCGGCTGCCAGAGCCAGAACATCGGTCTTCCGGTGTGAGGCCGAAAGAGTAATGCGGAGACGGGCGGCTCCCTTGGCTACCGCCGGGTAACGGATCGCGGGAACAAAGAATCCGGATTTCAGGAGTCTGGACGAGGCATCCGCCGCATCCCGTTCCTTCCCGATGATCAGCGGTACAATGGCGCTCCGAGGGGAGGAAATTCGCATGGCCGACTCGAGTTGATGCAGATTTTCATGGAGTGCTCCCACGAGTTGCCTCCCCTCGGCGCTTGACAGGATTTCGACGGCCTTCTCCGAGGCGGCCGCAACTGGCGCCGGAGGTGCGGTCGAAAAAATCAAACTGCGGGCGCGGTTGATGAGAAAGTCGCGGAGAAGCCGGCTCCCGGCGATGTATGCGCCGTGCGAGCCGAGCGCCTTGCCAAACGTCCCCATCTGAATCTCCACGCGAGCCGTCACCCCCTCGGCGTCCGCAAGCCCACGTCCATCGGCTCCGATCACGCCGACCCCGTGCGCCTCGTCGAGGAACAGCCAGGCTCCATGCCGGTCCTTGAGATCGACGATTCCGCGCAGGGGGGCAAGATCGCCATCCATGCTGTAAACCGATTCGGCCAGCACCAGAACCCGGCTGACCGGATGCGATTTCCGGGCCCATCGCAGATGGCTTTCCAGCCGGTCCAAATCATTGTGCGGAAAAACCCTCATGCGGGCCCCGCTGAGGCGCGCGGCATCCACCAGACACGCGTGGCACAGCTTGTCGAGGATGATCACATCATCCTTGGAGCAGATTGCAGGAATCGTCCCCATGGCCGCCGCATATCCGCTGGAAAATGAAAGCGAGGCCTCGGTTCCCTTGAACCCGGCTACAGCTGACTCCAGCCGCTCATGGGCGGCCAGCGTGCCGCAGATGAGCCGGGATGATCCCGAACCGAAACCTCCATCCTTCAACTCCCGAATGGCCGCCTCGTGCAAAGCCGGGTGGTTCGCCAGCCCCAGGTAGTCATTGGAGGAAAAATTCACGATGGCGCTGCCGTTGAATTCGACATGAGCGGACTGCGGGGAGCTCAGCACGCGCAGCGACCGCAGCAACCCTTCCGCCTCGATCCCGGAAAGCGAGCCGCGGAGAAATTCCTCCCAATGACCGGGATCGTTCACGCTTCTGCGATGATGGAGCACATTTCCCTCACGGCCTCAGCCATTCCGACGATGACTGCTCGTGAGACGATCGAATGGCCGATGTTCAATTCCTCAAGTCCGGGCATCGCAAGCACCGGGCGGAGGTTGTGATAGTTCAGTCCGTGCCCGGCATTCACGCGCAATCCGGCATCAACCGCCAGCCCGGCCGCCGTGATGAGGCGTTTCAATTCCGACTCCGCTCCCCTCCCCGCCGCATTCGCGTAGGCTCCGGTGTGAAGCTCCACAAAATCAGCCCCGAGCTCCGCAGCCGCCCCGACCTGCTCTTCATCCGGATCGATAAACAGGCTGACCCGGATCCCCCTCCCCTTGAGCCGCGCCACGAGCGGACGCAGTTCATCGAGCTGGTCCGTGCAATTGAGCCCGCCTTCCGTCGTAACCTCGCGCCGGTTTTCCGGAACCAGGCAGACGTCATCCGGGATGATCTCCAGGGCGATCCGTGCAATTTCCTCGGAGGCTCCCATCTCCAGATTCAGCTTTGTTGTGATTTTTTCACGGAGCCTCAGGATATCACGGTCCTGGATGTGGCGCCGGTCCTCCCGGAGATGCGCCGTGATCCCTTGTGCTCCCGCGTGCTCGGCGATGAGCGCCGATTCGACGGGGTCTGGCGACGCATTGGGGGAATCGGGAACCTCGCGGTAGCGGGCTTGCCGGATCGTTGCCACGTGATCGATATTGACTCCTAGGATTGGCATTTTTTGCAATCATTGCGCCGGATCCGGCGCGCCGCAAGCACGGCGTCACACAATGCGGACACCCCGTCGCGCAGAGGGCGGAGCTTCGATCCCGGCGCATCCGACCACTCGACCGGCAGCTCCGTGACCCGGAAACCCAGCGCCTCCGCGATCGCCAGTGCCTCGACGTCAAACCCGAACCCGTCCTGGTGGACACGCGAAAATATTTCCCTTGCCGCCTCACGGCGAAACGCCTTGAACCCGCATTGGGTGTCGGCGAACCGGGTGACGCCGGCCAGGCGGAGTGCCAGATTGAAAAGCCTTCCGGCGAGTTCTCGCGACAGGGGCTGCCGGATGGGAATCACGCTTGCCCCATGCTGGCGGCTCCCGATGAGGACATCTGTGCCGCTGCGGCCCTCTTCTTCAAGAAAAGCATCTATGAACCGGAGCGGGACGCTGAGATCGGCATCCATGAAAAAAACCACGTCCCCCGAAGCGAGAAGCATGCCGGTTTTCACCGCATATCCCTTGCCCCGCGCAACCGGATTGATGACAAATTTGAAACGTCCGTCTCCGTCGGAAGCCTCCCGGGATACCGCCTCCGTGTCATCGGTCCCGGGCTCGATCACAATCAGAAATTCCCACGGCTGATCAGGGAATACCCGGCGGATCTCCCGGATCGAGGCGGGCAATCGGGCCGCCTCATTCAGGGCGGGAATCACAATACTCACTCGCGGGGCTTGATCCGGCATATGCGCTCAGCTTATCCCAAACGTGTGTTAGCCCGTTTGTCAAAGCTCCCTTGGCCGGAAATCGCGATTCTTGCTATCGCCATTTTCCTTCGGGTCTGGCTGATCGAGATCAAACCGCCCCATTTCGACGAGGGAGTCAACGGTTGGTTTGCCGACCAGATGACCGCAAAAGGGTTCTACCATTACGACCCGACCAACTACCACGGCCCGCTGCATTTCTATGCCGTGTTCCTTTCACAGACGCTGTTCGGTCGCCATCTGTGGGCGCTGCGTCTGCCCGCGATCATTGCCGGCATCCTCTGCGTCTGGGCGCTGCTCAGGTTCCCAGTCTATTTCGGCAGCCCTGCCGCGCGGATTGCGGCGCTCGCCATGGCGGTCTCACCCGCCTTCACGTTCTACGGAAGATATTCCATCCACGAGTCCTGGCAGGTGCTTTTCAGCATCCTCTTTTTATGGGGGCTCCTCGGGCTTTGGAAATCCGGAGGACGCAGGGAATTTTTCACCGCAGTTCTTTCCGCCGCCGGGCTCGTGCTGACCAAGGAAACGTATCTACTCCACCTCGGCTGTTTTGCCTTGGCGGCTGGAGTGTTGTGGGCATGGCAGCGATTCATCCCCTCGCAGCCGGCGGAACCCGTGGCGCCGCAGCGCTGGACCCGGGATGACGCGATCCTCGCAGCGGGGCTTTCGGTTCTTCTCATCGTCTTTTTCTACTCCGGTAACTTTCTGGATTTTTCCTCCCTTCACGGTCTCTACCAGACGTTTGCCGCATGGTTCCAAACGGGAGTCGAGGCGGCCGGGCATGAAAAGACCTCGTTCCAACTCGGTCCGCTGAACTACTACTGGGTCGCTTTGATGGCCCGCTACGAATGGCCGGCTCTTGCGGGGCTGATTGCCTGTGTCCGCTACATCTGGCCGTCAGACGCCCGCCTGCGCTACACCGCCATCATGGCGGGGGGTGTGCTGCTCGCCTACTCGCTCATCCCCTATAAGACCCCATGGTGCATCATCTCGATCATCTGGCCGTTTTATCTGGTCCTGGGAGCGCTTCTTTCGGAAGCCTCGCAGCACTGGAAAAAGCTCCTCCTTCCCTGGGCTCCGGCCGTTCCGCTTCTCGCCGCCTCGCTGTTTTCGACGTGGCGGCTCAACTTCCAGAATTTCACCGATGACAAAGAACCCTACGTCTACGTCCAAACCTACGCGGACGCCTGGACCCTCACAAATCCTCTCACCGATCTTGCCTCGCAAGACCCCCGCCGATTCCACATGAACGGGCTGATCCTGCTCGACAGCTACTATCCCCTCCCCTGGATGCTCGGTGACTTCACGCGCATCGGATATTACAAAAAGGACCAGTCGCCGGGAGACTGGAATGCGGATTTCATCGCGGTGGAGACCCCGCGCGAGGCCGAGGTCGAACAGAACCTCCAGCAACCTTACTTCAAGCGCCGGTTCCGTCTCCGCAGCGGGCAGGATGACTGCACGGCCTATTTCTCCGGACCGCTGTTCCAGAAATATTTCGGCGGAACACCCGAGGTCCAACCCAAACACTGATCAGGACGGGACAAAAGGGATCATTTTCGCGGACAAACTAGCCCCCGACACTGTAAAAGGATGACTTCCCATGTCCCTGCATTATCCATGAGATCCGCTGGAGCTGTCCTGGTCTTTCTCGCCGTCAGCGCAGGCGCCGCAGTAGCGCTGGCATTCCCGTGCGGAGGACTCTCCTGCGCGCTGGCATGGACGGCCTTCGCCATCGGCCTGACCGCATCGGTGCTGGCGTGGCGCTCAATCCGTTCGACACCTTCACCCCGTCCCAGCGCCTGGGATGTTCTGATGCTGAGCATCTTCGCGCTGGCCTCGCTCCGGGCGTTCCTCTGGCTGATCTACCCGGTCGGCGACGAATGGCGGGTGCTTTCCCCGAACAACCTCGGAGACATCTCGCTGCACATTCACCTGATCAGGTATCTCGCTGGCGGAGTCGATTTCTGGCCGGTCAGTCCGATTCTGTCCGGCACGCCGCTTGTTTACCCGATCGGATCCGACCTCCTGAATAGCATGCTGTTTTGCACCGGAGTTCCCGTGGAACGCGGGCTTGTTTGGGCGGGACTGACAGGCGCGGTTCTCACGGGATGGGGACTCTGGCGCTGGGGAGGGGCCTTCGCCATCGCGGCATTTCTCTTCAACGGCGGGCTGGCTGGATTCATGATTTTTCAAACCCACCAGATTGCGGATTTTCAGGCGGAACTCGCGTGGAAGAATTTTTTCCTCTCGATGCTCGTGACCCAGCGAGGCCTGCTTTACGCGCTCCCGGGCGGTTTGTTTTTGCTGTGTGCCTGGAGGGAGGATTTCTTCGGCAACGGATCCGGCGTGTCGAAGTGGATCACTTTCCTGCTCTACGCAACCATGCCGCTTTTCAACGTGCATGCGTTCCTGTTTCTGAGTCTTGTGCTCGCCGTCGCGTTCATCGTCCATCCGCCCGCCCGACGCCCCCTTCTGATTTTTGTGGGCTCCGCCATCATTCCGGCCTCAGTTGTCATGTATTTCGTCACGGGCGGATTTTCCGCAACCTCCGGGATCCGCTGGCTTCCTGGCTGGATGCAGGCGGATGGCGGGCCTGGGTTCTGGATCTGGAACTTTGGTATCTCGCTGCCGCTGCTTCTCCTGCTCGCATGGCAAATTCTTAAGCGAAGGGCCCCCGCCGCGTTGTGTTTTGCAGGAACAGGAATCCTGGTTTTCGTGATCTGCTGCCTGTTCAGCTTTGCCCAGTGGGAATGGGACAACACGAAACTCATGCTCTGGGCGTGGCTGGCTTGTGCCCCCTTCCTCTGGACCATGATTTCCACATGGCAGCCGCTCGTCCGAGCGGTCGTTTGCTTCGCCCTGTTCTTCTCAGGAGCGCTTTCGCTTGCTGGCGGACTCGACACCCGCCACGGCTATAAATTGGCGATCCGTTCAGAACTGGCTGACGCAGAGGAAGTGCTGAAAAAGGTGCCCTTGACCTCGCGCATCGCGATCAAGCCAGACTACAACAATCCGGCGATTCTCCTAGGCCGGCCGGTTCTCTGCGGATACGATGGCCACCTCTGGAGCCACGGGCTGAACTATCGCAGGCAGTGGAACGCACTGCAGCACGCGCTTCAAAAAAATGCCGGCTGGCAGGAAGAGCTCCACAGGTTCGGGACCGATTGGATGTTCATTCAAGGTCCCCCGCCGCAGGTTATCGAACTCGGAACACCAGCCCCAAGCCGACACCATTGACAATCTGCCTCCCGGTTGAGGCCGGAGGAACCGCCGGAAGAGCCTATGCTCCGAGGTCCTCGCCCACCATGTAGCGGGTGAACCGGCGGATGATCATGTTCTCGCCCAACTCAGCGATCTTGCTGGTCAAAAGGTCCTTGACCGTGATGTCGGGATTCTTGATGAACGCCTGCTCGAGCAGGCAGATGGTGCTGTAGAACTTGTCGACTTTCCCGTCCACGATTTTTTCCACGATGTTTGCGGGTTTTCCCACCACCTGCGCCGCATAGATCTCGCGTTCCGCCTGGAGGAGTTTTTCGGGAACCTGTTCGCGGCTCACGTAGAGCGGATGGGAGGCGGCAATGTGGAGGGTGACATCCTTCACAAATTCGCGGAAGGTTTCGTTCTTCGCGACGAAGTCGGTCTCGCAATTGATCTCGACGAGCACTCCCACTTTTCCCTGAAGATGGATGTAGGAGGCGACGGTTCCCTCCTTCGCCTCGCGCGAAGATCTTTTTCCCGCGCTGGCAACCCCTTTCTTCCTGAGGATTTCCTCCGCGGCAGCAAGGTCGCCGTTGGCTTCGGAAAGGGCTTTTTTACAATCCATCATCCCCGCGTTGGTTTTTTCGCGGAGTTCTTTGACGAGTGAGGCGGAAATTTCGGACATGAAAGCAAGTATTAAGGTTTAAGCCTTAGGTTTTAAGTGAAGAGATGACCCAGTCAGGTCATGCTTAAGACCTCCCACTTAAAACTTAAGACTCTATTTTATTCTGAAACGGCGGCGAGTTCGGAAGGTGTGGACTTTTCGACAGGGCCTCGGCCGTCAGCCATCGAATGCACCAGCTTCTGCAGGATCACGCGGATCGAACGGATGGCATCGTCGTTTCCGGCGATCGGGTATTCGATTTTCTCCGGGTTGCAGTTCGTGTCCACGATCGCGATGATCGGGATTTTCAGACGGTTTGCCTCAGCGACGGCGATCTCCTCGCGGAGCGTGTCGATGACGACCAGCACGTCCGGAAGTTTCGACATCTCCACAATGCCATCAAGGTTGTGGCGCAGCTTCGCGCCTTCGCGACGGATCGCGGCGGCTTCCGCCTTGTTGATCTTGGCAAATGCCGGGGTTTTTTCGGAGGATTCGATTTCCTTCAGACGGGCGACACTTTTGCGGATGGTTGTCAGGTTGGTGAGCGTGCCGCCCAGCCAGCGCTGGTTGACAAAGAACTGGCCGGTTGCCGTGGCGGCTTCGCGCACGGCTTCCTGAGCCTGCTTCTTGGTGCCCACGAAGAGGACTTTGCCTCCGCCGCGCACGAGGGTCGAGAGATAGGCTGCTGCCCGCTCGAGTTGCTCAACCGTCTGGGCGAGGTCGATGATGTAAATCGAGTTTTTCTCTTCCAGGATGTATTCGCGCATCTTGGGATTCCAGCGCTTGGTCTGGTGTCCGTAGTGCACGCCGGCTTCTAGCAGTTCAGTCATAATTTCGACGTTCGGGTTGGTGGATTTTTCCATGGTGGTCACTTAGCTGGCAGCTTTTTCTGTTTCAGGATTCGGCTCGGCATCAAGCGCATCGCCCAAGTGAACGACCTCGGTTTCGCGGTAGGACTGGAATCCAGTGCCCGCCGGGATGAGATGGCCCATGATGACGTTTTCTTTGAAGCCCCGCAGTTTGTCCACTTTGCCAAGAGTGGCGGCTTCGGTCAACACGCGCGTCGTATCCTGGAAGGATGCGGCGGAAATGAAGCTGTCTGTCTCGAGAGAAGCCTTTGTGATGCCCAGGAGGACCGGGCTGGCCTCGGCGGGTTTGCCTCCCTTTTCGACGACGCGCTCGTTTTCGGCTTCAAATGCGAGGCGGTCAACCTGGTCGCCCCAGAGGAGACCGGTGTCACCGGGTTCGGTGATTTTGACCTTGCGAAGCATCTGGCGCACGATGATTTCGATGTGCTTGTCGTTGATTTCAACGCCCTGCAGACGGTAAACCTCTTGCACTTCGTTGAGAAGGTGCTCCTGAAGTTCCTGCGGTCCGCAGACCTCCAGAATTTCGTGAGGCACGACCGGGCCTTCGGTGAGTTGCTGGCCCTTCTTCACCGTGTCGCCCTTGAAGACGATGATGTGCTTGTTGAGAGGGATGAGATGCTCTTCCTCGGCCTGGGTTTCCGGATCGGTCACGATCAGGCGGCGCTTGGCGCGGACCGTTCCCCCGATGTCGACGACGCCGTCGATCTTCGCGATTTCCGCGGCATCCTTCGGGCGGCGAGCTTCAAACAACTCGGCCACACGCGGCAGACCGCCGGTAATGTCCTTGGTCTTCGCGATTTTGCGCGGTGTTCTGGCTAGACGCTGTCCGGCGGGAACTTTCGAGTTTTCTTTGACCTCGATATGGGCTCCGGCAGGAATCGAATAGCTGGCGAGGACGCTCTTCGCCTCGTCGAGAATGACGATCTGCGGATGCAAATCCTCCTTGTGTTCGATGACGACCGTGCCCATGACTCCCGTGGCCTCGTCCACCTCTTTGCGGATCGTGACGCCCGGGATCATGTCCTTGAACTCAATGCGCCCGGCCCGCTCAGTGATGATCGGGACGTTGTAGGGATCCCACTGAATGAATGTTTCGCCCTTTTTAACCTTCGCGCCGTCGGCCACCGAGATGACCGATCCGACCACGATGTTGTGGCTTTCCAATTCGCGTCCGTCGGCCGCATGGAGGCTGACCGTTCCGTTCTTGTTGAGAACAACGTAGGTGCCCTCGCTGGTTTCAACGACTTTGAGTTCGTTGAAGCGGACGACACCTTCGTTCTTGGCTTTGACGACCGGCTGTTTGAACGTCTGGCTAGCGGTTCCGCCAACGTGGAACGTACGCATCGTGAGCTGGGTTCCCGGCTCGCCGATCGACTGGGCGGCAATAATGCCGACAGCCTCACCGAGTTTGATCATGTTCCCGGTCGAAAGGTTGCGTCCATAGCACTTCGCGCAGATCCCCCGCTTGGATTCACAGGTGAGGGCTGAGCGGATTCTCAACTGCTCGTGCCCGATCTTCTCAAGGGCGGCGGCTGTCTCTTCGTCGATCAGTTGCCCGGCCTTGATGATGGCTTTTCCAGTGACGGGGTCCTTGACGGTTTCGCAGCTTGCCCGGCCGATGATGCGCGTGGAGAGGCTGACCACCTCCTCGTCGCCCTCGTAAATCGGACGAACGACAATGCCGTTGGCCGTCTGGCAGTCGTCGATCCGGATAATCACATCCTGAGCGGCGTCGACGAGCTTGCGGGTCAGGTAGCCGGAGTCGGCCGTCTTGAGCGCGGTGTCGGCGAGACCCTTGCGGGCGCCGTGCGTCGAGATGAAGTATTCGAGCACCGAGAGACCCTCGCGGAAATTCGCGGTGATCGGCTGCTCGATAATTTCACCGGAGGGCTTGGCCATGAGGCCGCGCATTCCCGCGAGCTGCTTGATCTGCGTGCGGTTGCCGCGCGCCCCGGAGTCAACCATCATGAAGACCGGATTCATTTCGCGACGGCCGTCGTTGTGATCGAGCGTGCGGAAGAGGGCGTTGGCGACTTCTTCGCCGGTGTGCGTCCAGATGTCCTGCACCTTGTTCTTGCGCTCGCCATCGGTGATGATACCGCGGAGATACTGCTTCTGGACTTCGCCGACCTCGCGGTAGGCCTTTTCCAGGAGTTGGGTTTTCTCCGTGGGGATGATCATGTCGGTGATACCGATCGAAATGCCCGCTTTGGTCGCTTCGCGGAATCCAAGTTCCTTGAGCTTGTCGAGCGTCTCGACAGTCTTCTGCTGCCCGGCGATCTTGTAGCAGCGCCAGATGACATCCGAGAGCTGCTTCTTGCCACAGACCTTGTTGTAGAATCCAAGGTCCGCGGGCCAGATCTGATTGAAGATCACGCGGCCTGCAGTCGTCTCGAGGATCTTCTTGGTCGTATCGCCGAAAATCGTCGCCCGACCGAAATCCGGATTCTTGAAACGGATCCGGGTGTGCGTGCGGACCGAGCCCTCGGACATCGCGAGATCCACCTCGTCAGCGGTCGCGAAGAGCGGCATACGCTTGTCTTTGTTGGCGTCCTCGCCGCGCGGCTTCTGGGTGAGATAGTAGCAGCCGAGAGGAATATCCTGCGACGGGTTCGTGATCGGCTTGCCGCTGGAAGGCGAAAAGATGTTGTTGGTCGCAAGCATGAGCATGCGGGCCTCCATCTGAGCCTCCACGGAAAGCGGAACGTGAACCGCCATCTGGTCACCGTCGAAGTCCGCGTTGTAGGCGGTGCAGACGAGCGGGTGGATACGGATCGCCTCTCCCTCAATGAGGAGGGGTTCGAAAGCCTGGATCGAAAGCCGGTGCAGGGTCGGCGCGCGGTTCAGGAGAACCGGGTGCCCCTTGGTGACTTCCTCAAGAATGTCCCAGACCTCGGGTGTCTGCCGCTCGATGAGCTTTTTGGCGCTGCGCACGGTGTGCACATGGCCCTGCTCCTTGAGGCGGCGGATGATGAAGGGCTCGAAAAGGACGAGCGCCATCTTCTTCGGCAGACCGCACTGGTTGAGCTTGAGCTCGGGTCCGATGACGATGACCGAGCGGCCCGAGTAATCGACGCGCTTGCCGAGAAGGTTCTGGCGGAAGCGTCCGCCTTTGCCCTTGAGCATGTCACTGAGCGATTTCAGGGGACGGTTAGCCGCCCCGGTGACCGCGCGGCCGTGGCGGCCGTTATCAAAGAGGGCGTCGACGGACTCCTGCAGCATGCGCTTTTCATTGCGGATGATGACCTCGGGGGTCTTGAGCTGGAGGAGCGTGCGGAGACGGTTGTTCCGGTTGATGACGCGGCGGTAAAGGTCGTTGAGATCCGAGGTCGCGAATCGGCCGCCTTCCAGAGGAACCAGCGGACGCAGGTCCGGAGGGATCACGGGCAGCACGTTGAGAATCATCCATTCGGGACGTGTCTTCGAAGACGCAAATCCCTGGACGAGCTTGAGCCGCTTGGCGAGCTTCTTGCGGAGCTGCTTGCTGCGGGTCGAGACCATCTGCTGCTCGATCTCGGTGTTGAGAACGGCGAGGTCGGTCTGCTCGAGAAGTTTCTGGATCGCCTCGGCACCCATGCCGGCCGTGAAGGACTCCCCATACTGGTCCTCGGCCTCGCGGTATTCGGATTCGGTGAGAAGCTGGCAGCGCTGGAGCGGCGTATTGCCGGGATCCACGACGATGTAATCCTCGTAATAGATTACGCGTTCGAGCTGGCGCGACGTCATGTCGAGCATGAGGCCGATGCGCGACGGCATGCACTTGTAGAACCAGATGTGCGAGACCGGGACCGCAAGGTCGATATGCCCCATGCGCTCGCGACGGACACGAGACAGCGTGACTTCAACACCGCAACGGTCGCAGATGACACCCTTGTGCTTGATGCGCTTGTACTTTCCGCACGAGCACTCCCAGTCGCGCGTCGGACCGAAAATACGCTCGCAGAAGAGACCGCCTTTTTCGGGTTTGAACGTGCGATAATTGATCGTCTCGGGATTTTTGACCTCGCCCTTGCTCCAGCTGCGCATCGCCTCGGGAGAGGCGACAGTGATGGCCACCTCATCAAAGCCGACCGGCTTCTGTTCACCAAATACTTCGCGGATATTAACCTCTTTCATGGGATCGTTTCTTCTTTGGTTGAGTTGGGATCAGGCGGCGGATTCGCCGAAGACGGGTTCTTTTCCGCCCACCCGGACATCGAGTCCGAGCCCCTGCATTTCTTTGATGAGAACGTTGAAGGACTCCGGAGTGCCCGCCTCGAGGGAGTTGTCCCCCTTGACGATGCTCTCGTAAATCCGGGTGCGGCCTGCAACGTCGTCGGATTTGACGGTGAGGAGCTCCTGGAGTGTGTAGGCCGCTCCGTAGGCTTCGAGCGCCCAGACTTCCATTTCCCCGAACCGCTGGCCACCGTATTGGGCTTTTCCGCCGAGGGGCTGCTGGGTGACAAGGCTGTAGGGTCCGACCGCACGGGCGTGGATCTTGTCCGCGACCAAGTGGCCGAGCTTGAGCATGTAGATGTAGCCGACGACGACTTGCTGGTCGAACGCTTCGCCGGTCCGGCCGTCGTAGACGGTGGACTTGCCGTTCTCGTTCGTCCAGGTGAAGCCTTCCTTCGTCTTCGCCTCCTTGAGGAACTCGCGGATTTTTGTCTCCGGAATGCCATCAAACACCGGAGTGGCCACCTTGAATCCAAGCGCCTTGGCGGCAACGCCGAGGTGGGTTTCAAGAACCTGTCCGACGTTCATGCGGCTTGGCACGCCGAGCGGGTTGAGAACGATGTCAACGGCCGTTCCGTCCGCAAGGAACGGCATGTCTTCCTCGGGAACGATCTTGGCGACGACACCCTTGTTACCGTGGCGTCCGGCCATCTTGTCGCCGACGCTGAGCTTGCGCTTGCTGGCGATGTAGACCTTGACCTGCTTGATGATGCCGGGATCGACATCGTCGCCGCTTTCGATGCGGCCGAGGTTCTGGTCGCGCTCGTTGTCGAGGTC
>Ga0247840_10005012_pt1 | contig 20352 bp, 15 predicted proteins | sample LaCruzMarch2015__FD_192404 | JGI IMG/M metagenome (GOLD analysis project Ga0247840, IMG submission 192404) | Freshwater microbial communities from meromictic Lake La Cruz, Castile-La Mancha, Spain - LaCruzMarch2015_17m | ecosystem: Environmental > Aquatic > Freshwater > Lake | place: Spain... | reverse complement strand
AACTCCGGACGGCTACTCGTTCCCTAACTTTCCGGCTTCGGCAACGCCGGCTTCGTTCGGTGACAATGAAATGTTTGACATGTTTGGCCCCCAAGCCTGCGTCGACGGTGTGACAAGCCCGTGTATTGCCACAGCCGAAGCCGCAGCCTGGGCGCGCATGGTGAATCAGGCTCGTATATCTGGTCACTGTGAAGGTCTCGTGGTCGAGGCAGCAGACCGATTCGATTTACGTATGAGCCCTCCCACGTTTGAGTTGTCGAACGATGGTCAGATCACCACCACCATCATCAAACAATTCGCCACCCAGTTCCTGCCAGAGGTGCAAGACGAACGTGACGAATGGGCCGGGCGTTCATTGCGCAGCATCGTGAACTCGCTCGGTGCTGCATTTCAGCTGGGCACTACGCCGTATGTATTGGGCCTGTATTCGCCACGTGGCGGGCACGCCGTGCTGCCCTATGCCGTTGAGTTTGAGAGTGCCGATGTGGCAATCGTGCGTGTTTACGACTCAAACTGGCCCGGGAAAAATCGGTTTGTGAGAATGGATCTGGAGAGTGATGAGTGGACCTTTTCATTTTCTGCTCCCGACCCTTTGACTGATGTGACACCCTGGTCAGGCAAGTCCGGCGACATTGACTTGGCTTCAAACGCAACTCGCGCTGCGTCGAAGTGTCCATTTTGCTCAACTGACGGCGAATCATTGAACTCGCTAGTGGTGATTCGAGCCGGCGAAGACGACTGGTCAATTACATCCGACGGGGTTGACTACACCCAGCAAAACGCGTCGAGTGACGGTGTCATACAAGTGCGACCAGTGCTCAACGGTGCTATGGCCGCCGTGGATGAAGACTCATTCAACGAGGCTGAAACCCGACGTTTTCTCGTATTGGGCGGGTTTGACTACGCAGAAATCATGCGCCTGCAGGCGCTGCGTGTGAGCGGTGAAGAAGCATCCGCACCACGTGTCGCAGCATCAAGCATCCGCGACTTCGTGGTACTCATTCGCAACAACCAGAACTTCACAGTGAATCTAAAATCACTCGCGTCAGCTTTCATCGTGCAGCCATCTGCAATCAGCCAGATCACCAACTCGGTCGACGAGTTGGTAACGGTGACGGTGGCAGAACAGTCAATTGATGCTGCTGGCGGCGAGCCGACCGTTACGGTTGCGGCTGCCGACGTGGTGGTGGCTGCATCTGGCGGCGATGCTCAAGTGCAACGTGGTGGCGGTGAAATCACTGCAACAATCACCACCAATCAGGGTCAAACGGCATCGGTGACAGCCTCGGCTGCGGCACCACAGGCAGCCGTACAAGTCGAACAATCAAGTGCCGGCACGGCCATCGTGGTAACTACACGTAACCGAAGCGCTGAGGTGCAAGTGACCGAGATTTCGGCATCCGGCAGCACGTCGGTGCGCTCGTCGACTGACGGTTTCAATCTGAATACCACTCAGGCGAGTATTCCGCCCGCACTCGAGGCCGTGACTGTGAAAGATGATCTACCACCTGCAGCAAGTAGAAGTGTAGATAACCCTACGTACGAAGTGGATACGCAATTCGTGTCGTCCAGCGCCGAAGTAGTGGAGCGTCGCGAAGTGCTGGCAGCTGAGAACAGCACAACAACATTGCCAGTCACCACCACACTGCTGCCGACTACGACCTCGCTCGCGCCGACAACGACTACTACTACGACCACGACCACGACCACGCTGCCACCGACCACGACCACAATTCGTCGTGCCCCAACATCTACTACAACGACTACTACAACTACGACTACTACAACTACTACAACTACGACGACTACGACGACTACGACGACGACTACGACGACTACGACTGTGCCACCGACTACTACGACTACTACGACGACTGTGCCACCACCGACAACAACAACCACGACAACAACGACGACGACGACAACAACAACAACAGTTGCCCCCGCCACCTATACCGTGACCTACGACGGGGCAACCAGCTCGTCTGGCGCTGTGCCGACTGATGCGACTGCATATGCCAGTGGTGCCACTGTCACTGTTGCTGCCAATACTGGCGGGCTGGCAAAAAGCGGATACTCATTCAACGGCTGGTGCACCACACAACCCGCAGCAGGTTTGGCGTGCGCCGGTACTTCGCGCTCGGTGGCCAGTACTTTTGTAATTTCTGGTAACACCACGCTGTATGCGGTGTGGACAACTAATCGCACCATTGCTATTGATGCAGGGTCTTTTTCTGCAACCTATAACCGATATGCGACTGCACCGACCATCACCAGCACGGCGTCGGCAGGCGCCGGAACCAAGACCTATTCCAGTTCAACCACCAGCGTGTGCACGATTAACTCTGCAACTGGCGCAGTTTCATTTGTTGCAGCTGGCACTTGCACGCTGCAAGTCGTTATCGCCACGAATGATGTCTATTCGTCGGCAACTTCGGCAACCATCTCTCTGACCGTCACTTACGCCATTGGGGACGCAGGCCCCGCCGGTGGCAAGATCTTCATCCTTCCGACAACCGTTGGTAACACGACTGGAAAGTATTTCGAGTCGGCTCTAGGAACGTGGTACTCGGGCAATGACATCAACCGCGCATGGTGCCACACCTCAAACACTCTGGTGGGTGGAGCCTCCGGCACCGCCATTGGCGATGGCGCGACGAACACCTCAGCCATAGCTGCGTTTTGTACCTCAGGTGCTGCGTGGGAAGCCGCGGCGTACACGGTGAACGGATACGGAGACTGGTTCCTGCCCTCCAAGACCGAGCTTGAGCAGCTGTATGCACGTCGAGCAAGTGTTGGTGGATTCGTGACACTGAGCCAATGCTGTGGCGGCGCAGCAGGCACGACCACTATTTCGTATTGGTCGTCTAGCGAGTTTGCCAGCAACCAAGCGATTCCAGTGCACTTCGGCGAGGGATTCTTTGGCGGCGGCGGAGACAATTACGGCAAGCAGTATGGCTTCAATGTGCGACCAATTCGAATGTTCTCACCAATTGGGTGATTGCTAAGGCTGATTTTTTGGCGCCAACGCTTCGTTGAAGCGCAAAAAGAGGGCGAGAAATGCTTTCGGATCTAGATCCGGTGCGCCGGCCAATGTCAACGACGAAAGACCAACCGGAAACGCAAGAAAGACTCGAGCGATGAGTTGCGCATCAAGGCTGTTGTCAATCAACCCATCCTGCATTGCTTGCTCGACTATCGACTCGTACTGCGCGAGAAGCTGTGAAACTCCAGCGCGTACGGCACTATTCATGTCATCTTCCCGCCATGCAGAGCGAAGCGCTTCAAGCAGAATGCGCTGAGCATCCGTTGCTGCGCGATCGACACCCTGCCGTGGGGCGAGTGCTGCAATCAACATCAACCAATGATTTGATTGAAACCCGGTGGCCGCCTGCACATTGTCTCGGGTGAGATATTTTCGGTTTGTTGATTGTTGGTCTTGCAATGCAAATTCGAGCGCTGCCCCAAATAACATTGATTTGTTCTCGAACCAGTTGTATATGGCGCCAACAGTCATATCGGCGCGAGCTGCGATGTCAACGAGACGAGCATGCTCGTAACCTCGTTCGGCAATTTCAGCGATCGCAGCCCGCAGCAGGAGCTCGCGACTCGCAATCGCCCACGGACGACGGTCCTTGCCATCAATGTTTACAACATTGCTTGACTCACTCACCAGCTTCATTCTGGCAGCAATAGGGCGTTACTGTGGCATCGCATTTCGCACTGTATTGGGCGTTATCCCCGCTCCCGTAGAGGCTGGTGCGTAATTCCAAACCCCAGTAGCGATGGGGTAGCGGTTGGAGTTTCAGTAAACGTTTGGAACCCGAAACGCCGTTTTGGAACGCGTGATCGCTGCTCTGATTTAGGCGGGCAGTAGTAGTTCTGCGTTATGAATGAAGAATGCTTCAAGTGCCGCATCGCCTAGTGGCTGCATGTCAGCAGCCATTCGTCCAATAGGGTCGGTCCCACCTTCGGGGTGTGGGAAATCGGTGGAGAACGCGTAGATCTGCGGCATGCCGTAGCGCTCGATTTGGCGCGCAGTGCGCTCCCAGAAAAATGGGGTCACGCGTATTTGGTCGATGAAAACTTCGCGGGGACTTCGTTGCAGGCTCTCACGAAGACGACGCGATAACTGGAGACGATCCTCGAGGAAATCCACGAACGGGCCGACCCACATTGCTCCGAGTTCTATGATGCCGACACGCAAAGTCGGATGACGGTCAAACACGCCGCCGTAGATCATTGTTGCCAAATAGTTCTGCGCAGCGAGATGCATCGTGGCCAGTGTGTGCGGGCCAATTGGTTCACCGGTTGAAAAGGTGCCGGGTCGCAACAGGTCGGCATCAGCCCATGCGTTGCTGGCTAGAAAGCCGTCCTGGCCGCCGATGTGAAGAGTAATGGGAAGTCCTGCTTCAGCAAGTAGTGCCCACAGTGGATCAAGTTCGGGGGCGGCTGGCGAGAGACCACCAGGAGCGATCCCGTCTTGGATGAACACCGCTCGAGCACCACCGGCGGCTACTCGCTCGGCTTCGGCGATCGCGCCGCTGATTGTGGTGAGATTGAGCAACGCCGTGGGCCGCAGGCGCCCACGGCCTTCTTTGGTCCACCTCATAACCGTGTCGTTGTATTCGTGTAGCACAGATGCAGCGTTCGGATGGTCGGACCATGCGGGCATTGCCAATATCACCTGCGGGAAGATGAGTTGACGATCAATACCCATGACATCCATAGCAGCCAAACGACTTTCGGGGTTTGATGCACCGGGTGCCGCAGTTCCTTTGGTGTTCCACACCGACTCGGTGGTCAGATCGGGTTCGTCTGTGGCATCAAAAAGTGGGATTCCAGCGAAACGTTTGCCGAAGCGCGAGGTTGCGTCACCGAATACCTCACCCCATTGCGAAATCGGAACTTGCAAGTGGCTGTCAAGGTCAAGAATTCGACCATGAATCACCGGAAGATGTGTAGTCATAAGGATAAGATAGCAGTGGATTCATGGGTGACACCTTGCCTGCCGCTGTCGCCTACCCAAATTCTTAAGTAACCTGTACGCAGATAACGCAAAGTGTGTTTGTGATTTTCGCACCACATTTCGCACCACATTGGGCGTTATCCCCGCTCCCGTAGAGGCTGGTGCGTAATTCCAAAACCGATATCAGGGTGCGTTTGGTCCGACATGAGTGTGCAGTTTGGAACGCAAAATGCCAATAATTGGAACGCATTAAATTTGCGCTTCTATGGGAGATTTTCTAAATCGTCCAAGTCTTTTGGTCGACCACTCGCGCGTTTATTGGTCTTGAGGTCTTCAAGCGAGATTATGTTGATTTCAATGCCTCCAATTGTCTGAGTCTCTGCGCGAGCTGCACAATCATCAAATTTCACGCCGTCAATTTCAGTGAGAATTTCAATTCGCATTGGCGCTACGCCCATTCGTACAATACTGTTCGGATCGTCAAACAATTCAGGTTCTAGATTCGGAGTGTCAAAACCGAATTCGCGTAGGCATGAGACTAAGCGTTCAGTATTTGTCCGCCGGCGTGCCACCCAAATATCCATGTCGGCAGTAGTTCGGGGATAGCCGTAAATCGCTACAGCAAAACCGCCAATGAGCAGGTATTCAACGTGATGGGCGTTGAGTAATTTCAAGAACTCGCTGAAGTCTTGAGGAAACTCGATTTCTTCCATAATTGATCTCTCGTAGTTTGAGGACATGTTGGATTCGAATCTTCGGAGTTTGACCAATCCAAAACTCTTTGTCGGATTGCATAGCATCGTTGTGCGATTCTGATACCACGATTGACTTAGTCATCACGTGTTAATTCTACCCCTGAGGTGGATGCCAGTTACACCAAATGATCGTCGCTCTCGCTTCATGGTCGATCAGAACTGGTGGTGATGTCAGTGAATTCTTTGGGCGCTGGGAACCACCAAAACGCACAAAAAAACACAAAGCCGCTTAATCTTCGAGACACCTATTCTTTCCGCTTCTGGCTGGCACTAGTAACCTTGACCTTGATGACGCAAAGTGTCATGTTGAAATTCTTAACTACATTTCGCACCATCCCCAGCCCCCGTAGCTCAGTGGATAGAGCAACGGTTTCCTAAACCGCAGGTCGCATGTTCAACTCATGCCGGGGGCGCCAATGAATGAAGGGGATGTAGACATTTCGGTTCCAGAAATTCAACGTTCAGTCAACCGGGTGTTTGCCGAGGCATCCCACCTCTACAGATATGTATTAGTTGTTCCAATGGCCAACGAAGGACGTGGGAGCGCTCAATCAGCCGGATGGTTTGCAATAATCACTTTTTGCGTCAGCATTTGAAAATTGCAAACTTTGTACCTTCGCGCGGTCCGCGGGGGATAAATACTCACCTTGATACCAACATACTGAATAGAGCGAGTAACGAACGTCTGCGTTTGAAGAAAAATTCGTTGGGAGTATTGGGTTTTTCGCACGTAAATCAAGAATTCCAAGATCTATGAATGTCCCAAAAGAATCAGGTGATGCGGGTGCTGGCATACCAACCTCTGTGGCGATTACTTGACCTTTCTTGATGAAAACTTCTCGGATATAGTTTTCACGCGAATCGTTTTCAACGGCCGGCGCAATGGTCTTGAGAATATTCGCTATAAAGTCTGACGGTTCTTTCAAATGACCGAGGCGAAGCATGAAACCACATGGATGAATGATGTTTATTCCGAACTGATAAATGTTTTCCGTCTTGTAGTGAACAACCATTGTGATTCGACCATCAAACGGGGCTGAGATAGTAACTCCGCTGACGTAGCTTCCATATTCGGACCAACGAAGTCCGCCATGTGGCTTGTAACTTCCGCCGCGATACTGACCAGGTTGAACAAACGATCGAACTTTTGAGAAATCTAAAAGTTCACTCTCGGCAATCAGCGGCAGAGAACACTTTGGAGCAGCGCCTTGGGAAACCCAAACCGACTTCTTGTAGTCAAAGCTCCAACCACTATTTTGTGCGGGCACTGCTGTCGTCGTTGTAATTGTTGTCGTTGATGAAGTTGCACCACCAGACGAACCCGCGCTAGGTGTGCCACTTGATTTGGTTTTGGTCCAGACGAACGACTTGCCCTTCTTGGTACAGGTGTAAGAAGTTTTGTTGACAGTTCTTTTTAAGCCTATTTTGGCGCACTTTGTGCCACTAATCATGAAGAAGTCGCTCGCACGCGAGTTTGTTGGTGCGAATAGCAATGAAAACATAATCAATAAGACACATATTGTGCGCCGACCGGCAAAGTAATGCATGTGCTGATGCTACACAGAGGCTGGTGCGTAATTCCAAACCCCAGTAGTGGTGGGGCAGAGGCTGGGGTTTCAGTGAACGTTTGGAACGCGAAAAGGCGTTTTTTGGAACGCGTGTTTCGGGGGGGGCTTTGGTTGACCTAGAGTTTTATATGAACCTTTTTTCTCAGTCCAGGTCTTATTCGCGTAGATCTGCTGGGGTGCTGCTTCTTGTTGGAGTTTTAGCTGGTGTCACTGTTGGTGGTGGTGTTGGAGTGATTGCTGCATCGTCAACTAAATCTGTGACTGTGTGTGCCAACAAAAAAACAAACGTGTTGCGTTATGCCAAGAATGGTAAGTGCGTAAAGACTGAAACGAAAGTGGTGTTGAACCAAACTGGCGCTACTGGCGCTACTGGCGCTACTGGCGCTACTGGCGCGAAGGGTGACACGGGTGCTGCGGGTGCTGCGGCGAGTGTTGGGGTTGCGCCTGAGTTCAAACCGGTTTCGGTTGTTGGCACTGTTCCAGATCCAGCACCAGCGTTATACGACAACTGAAAAGCTGGTGGGGTCCATATTGCGGTGCAGACGACATCAGCATTTGACCACGAAATTGATTGTCCGGGCTGCTTCGTTCCAATGCTGTTGTCACAACTCCATCCGCCAAAAGTGAATCCTGCTTTTGAGAAGCCGGAATTGCTTGCAGCGGTTTGGTTGCCGTTTGCAACGACGCGGTTATAAAGCTCCGAACTTGGGGTCGTGCCAGTACCGCCATTGATGTCGTACCTCAAGGTCATGTAGTTGATCACTTGATAGTTGTTTTCGACAGCTCCATTTTGCATTCCTTGCGCGAACGCAGAAGAGGCCCCGAAGAAGGATGACCACCGTGAGGTCGACGAAGGCACCGTCACAGTAAAAGTCACTGCTGAACTTGTCACATCACCCGGGGTAAGTTTTGGCCCGTTATATTCGCAACGTACTGAGTTGTTCTGTGTGGCGTTGAACGGTGGATCAGCTTGGGCTGCGTAAAGTCCCCAAAAACTAGTGCCGGGTAGTGCTGCACCACCTGAAACCGGTGCGGTACCGGTGCAAGACCAATTTGTGCCGAGGGCCCAACTGGTGATTGTCCACGTACTCGGTACTTCAAAGTATCCGTACAGCGGTGCAACTAAATTTCCGGGCGACGTTGCCTTGTTGCCTAATTTGAATTCGATCAGGTTTCCAGCGCCTTGTACTACGCCAGCTGGGTTAAGGCTATTGGGACTGCTGGAGCTGATTTGAGAAATTGCCTGAATCTCGCAGCCCTGGTCTACAAAATAATTGCAATCTGGAACTGACTGCTTTCTAACCTTGCCGGTATTCAAGACTTTGTCCGAGTTTTCCACAACGTGTGGATACGTTAATTTAGGTCGAACAGATTGAGAAGCTTGACGTGAAGCCTTCAGCACTGGTGTCTTATCCACAGAAACTTTTACGCCGCGTGAATCTTTGATGGTGAACACAGTTGTCGTCATCGCCTCTACCGATTGTTGTGTTTCACTTTGGGAGTTCTGTAAACCGAGCAGTAATGCACAAATAGCTATTGATCCCAAAACTTTTCTTACGTTCATAACGCATCACCTGATTTCTGACTCTCCCAACAGAGGTCATCGAAAGTTGGATTGCGCATAGTAAAGACAAACGAAGGTCTTTCTTCCGTAAGTAAGTTTCTTCTTTTTTCGCTGCATTTGATGATGAGTTGAAATATTGCACACTGTATGCACGCACATTGGGGTTGTTCTTCATGTGAAGTAGAAGCTCTTGCAGGAGGACCAAAAAATGAAGTTGGCAACTCGCATTGGTATTTCCTTATTTATTACGACTTCGTGTTTCGCATCAATTTTTGTGGCACCAGTTCAAGCTCTCTCGGCAACCACTACAACGATTTCAATGTCACCTAACCCTGCAGTTGCGGGGCAGTCGGTGACGTTGACCGCTACACCGAGTGTCCCGGGATTAGTGACATTTACAGTTGGCGGCCAAACCGTGGGCACAGGGCAAAGTGTTGGTGCTGGAACAACGGTTACGGATGTGCAGAACTGGTCATACACCGGCAATAGTTCGGCACTTCGAATTGCCACTAACCCTTCTGTCAACAACGTCTTTGTGAGTACATGGAACCCGAATGACTGTAGTGGAGGACGTTGTGTGACGAAGCAACTCAGCCCAGGCGGGGGCGTGACTTTTGCCGGAAGCGAATCTTGGAATGGTCAGTGGGTTCTGATCACCGGACTTGCTGTGGACTCGAATGGTGCGGTCTATGAAGGCATTTTCAACGGATCATCACAGAACACGATTCGTAAACGCACTTCGATCGGCGCAACTAGTTCCCAATTTGTTCCCGCTTCTGCAGGCATCAGTGGTCTGACTGGAATGACTATCGATGCAAGCAACAATTTGTATGTCACCAGCTCGCTCAACGGAACAATCTTTCGAGTCACGCCCGCTGGCGTTGTAAGTACGTACGCCACCAACCTTGGTTCACCAATCGGTGGTCCTGTGTTTAACTCAACAACGGGTGAGCTTTTCTATGTCGACGCAAACAAAGACATAATGAAGATTCCATCAGGCGGTGGCACACCTACATTGGTCACTGCGGCTTCCTGCAATATGGATGCGAATCCTGCAAGCTCAACATTTGGGAATACAGCACAGCTCGCGATCGACTCAGCTGGATTCCTCTATGGCGCTCAGTGTGGAGGTGTTACCCCCACGAGCACCCCTAACGCATCGCCGATAACGCAGATTGATCCGACCACAGGTGCAATGCGCGAATACATGAGTTGGTCGGTTTGTATGAGTGGAAGCCTCTCGAATTGGGCAGCAGGCTGTGGTGGAAGTACTGCACTTGGTTTCCTTGGAACTGTTATGTATACCGCTGGAGCAAGCATGGGCGGTTCGAATGTCTTCGGCATGAATCCATCCGGATATGTAGCGACATTGACGCACACGCCGACCGCCTCAGGAACACTTGCTGTAGGTGCAAGTCTTACTCCGACAGATAGTGGATCTTTTGCAGCCTCTTCGGGCACGGGAAGCTTGTCAGTACGCCCGGCTGCGCCCTCAGCTCCCGATCTTGCAACAAGTTCAGACCTGGGTAGTTCAAGCACAGACAACAACACAAGCGACAACACGCCTCTTATTGAATTACCTGGCTCTGGAACATCAGGTAATACCATCACGGTGACGGCGACCAAGGCTGGTTCAACGAATGTGTCTTGTAGTTATGTACTTCCAGCTACTGGCTGCAGTCTCGGCACGCTTTCTGATGGCACATGGTCGATCTCCGCAACAGAGACTCATCCCACTGCTGGTGCATCAACTACTTCGGCGGCATTGTCGGTATCGATTGAGACAAGCGCGCCGACAGCACCAGGCGTACCTGATCTAGCAAGTAGCTCAGATACGGGTTCGAGTAACTCCGACAACAACACGAATGACAACACGCCCACATTGAGCGCAACAGGCGGCAGTACTGGAGACACCATTACTCTGAGCGCTACTAACGGCACCGACACAGTGACCTGCACGTACGTGGTGGGAAGTGCGACAAGTTGCACATTGCCTACATTGAGCGACGGTACATGGAACATCACATCAGCCGTGACTGACCCCGCTGGCAACACCACCAATAATTCAACATCACTCTCAATTGGAATTGATACAAGTGCTGTGGGAGGACTTGCCGTGGACCTTGCTGCGTCGTCGGACACCGGTTCATCCTCCACCGATAACAACACGTCGGATGCAACTCCAACTTTCTCACTTACGGGCCAAGCAACCGGTGATGTTGTGGTCATCACTGCATCTCGTTCGGGTGCCGCTGATGTCACGTGCACGTACACGGTTGGGGTTGCTTCATCTTGCACCCTCGGCACATTGACCGATGGTTCATGGTCCGTGGTTGCAAACGTCACCGATGCCTCGGGAAACACGGGGAACACTTCAGCGTTGTCGATGACAATTGCTACCTCTGCGTCTGCACCTGGCGTTCCCGACTTGGTGAATTCCTCAGATTCAGGGACATCCGCGACGGACAATCTCACATCTGACACCACACCAGCAATCTCTGGTGGATCGCTGCCTGTTGGTACTTCGGTGACTGTGTCTGCGCGTAAATCTGATGGCACGACAGTGTCATGCACATATGTTGCATCTGCGACGGTGACGAGTTGTGATTTGCCGGCATTGAGCGATGGTGAATGGTCCGTGACTTCAGTAGCCACTGATCTTGCTGGCAATGTATCTGTGCCAAGTTCTGCGTTATCCATCACCGTAAACAAGTCACTGCTTGATTCTGCTCCTGACGCAGATTCAAGCAGTTCGTCTGGAACGCTGCCTCAGGACATTGATCGACTTGACCAAACACACTTGAATTTTGGCTCCGGCTGGATTACAGCAACCGCGCATCTCAAAAGAAATGAAGTCGGCCGGGTGTCGCATGTGGTGTTCTTGATTCGTAATGCAGACGGAACGACTGCTCGAACGGTTCGAGTAAAGGTGTCGACCAAGAACAGGCGGGTATCCACGCGGCTTCCACAACTTGTGAATGGGCAGCGAATTGTGATGTTCGTGGAGAACGATTTTGGGTTATCACCGAGTGCTCCAAAGCGTCGAAATGTTGTGCAAGGACGTACATCTCGTGGACGCGATGCTGCAGGTAATCCAATGCTATTTGGCGAGTCTCTGTTAGTAAGTCGAATCATCTTTGATCCGACATCTCCGGTTTTGGATGCTCGCGATTTGGCACAGTTAGACCGCCTTGCACGATCCCTTCGAGGTCGTGCAGGTTTGTTGTTGATTTCGGGATTTGCACGACAAAACCTCATTGATGATCCAAAGTTTTTGAAGAACTTGTCCATTGATCGTGCCCGAAATGTGGCTAATTATCTCTCAACAAAAGGAGTGCGGGCCTGGATTCGTTTCGACGGGTACGGGGCCGTTACCACCACGCCTGGCACCGCTGACGATAGGCGTGTAGAAATCCGATGGAGCAATGCGGGCCGGAGAGTAATATCTGCGTATGCCGTCAGATGCCCGAGTTTTACTGCTGAAATCTGCTCGTAATGAGATTGAGCAATTCGGTGTCTTAGATTTCCGAATCTCCCGAGTTGCAACTGCGGCCAATTGTTCTGTCACTCAGATCTATCGATATTTCGGCAGCCGAAATGGAATTGTTGCACAAGCATTGGCGGATTTTTATGAAGAAATTCTTGAGATAAATATTGATGCTGTAGAACAGCATGTAAAAAACTTTGACACTATGACTATCGAGAATGTTCTTGAGATGTTCACTGGCCCAAAAGAATTAGCAGCTATGCCAATGATGCCAGTGAGGCTTCAAATTTTGGCAGTGGCATCTACAATTCCAGCGTTAGAGGAAAAAATCTCCGAAATAACGCAACACTTATACGTTAAGTGGGTGCAGTTAATCGAAGAAGTACGTGAGCGATTGCCTGAAGACGTCATTCTTGACGAACGAGCGATCACTATTGATCTTCTGTTGATGATGCCGTATTACGCCTACCTGATGGGCGGGCTTGCAGTAAGTGTCGAGAATTATGTTGCGTGGGTAAGACACAAACTTTTCCCTGGACAATGACCCTCCTAAAGCCACCAGGAAGGCATGAAAGACCACAAGATTTGGAGCCTGACAGACAATGAAAGAACCTACCTACATGGAAGTTTCCCTATTTCTTTCAGCATCTGACTGGCGGTAGTAACCTTTACGTAGATGAAGTGAGGTGTGTCGGCGAATTTCGCACCACATTTCGCACCATCCCCCTCCCGTAGCTCAGTTGGATAGAGCGACGGTTTCCTAAACCGTAGGTCGCATGTTCGATTCATGCCGGGGGCGCCAAGGTGCACACCAACTTTTTAGCATCTGATCAACGCCAGATGGCTCGGCGGTCTATGGACGAGTTGTTGGCGACTCAGTTTTACGCGGGTCGCTGACGATGACTCCGTCAAGCACCTTGTCGATTGCCTTGAGGGTGTCGGCATCAAGCACCAAGCCGGCCCCGTTGACGCTGTCGTCGAGTTGCTCGGGTCGGGTTGCGCCAACAATTGCCGAGGCCACGTTCTTGTTTTGCAATACCCAGGCAATCGACATTGTCGCCATGCTGATGCCTGCCTGCTGAGCAATTGGCTTGAGCAGTTGAACCTTTTGCAGCACATCATCATTCAGCCAGCGAGCGATGAAGTTCTTGCCGCTCAATTCATCAGTTGCGCGCGACCCAGGAGGTGGCGGTTGGCCAGGCAAGTACTTTCCACTCAGCACACCTTGAGCCATTGGCGACCAAACAATCTGTGACATTCCTGCATCTTGCGATGCTGGCACCACTTCTTGCTCGATTATGCGCCACAGCATCGAATACTGAGGTTGATTAGAAATAAACGGCACTTGCATTTCGCGTGCGAGTGCTGCGCCACGGGTGATCTGATCAGCATCCCACTCTGATACCCCGATGTACAGCGCCTTGCCCTGGCGCACGATGTCGGCAAAAGCAAGCATCGTTTCTTCAAGTGGTGTTTCGACATCGAATCGATGCGCTTGGTACAGATCGAAGTAATCAATTTTCATCCGCTTCAGCGATGCGTCAATCGAGTGCATGATGTGTTTGCGTGAGAGCCCACGGTTGTTGACACCAGCACCTGTCGGCCAGTACACCTTGGTGAAGATCTCCACACTCTCGCGGCGCACACCGGCCAGTGCGCGACCCAAAACTTCTTCGGCTCGTGTGCCGGCATAAACATCGGCTGTGTCAAACGTGGTGATGCCCAGGTCAAGTGCGTGCTTGACACACGCGTTGGCGGCATCTTCTTCGACTTGGCTGCCATGGGTAATCCAGTTACCGAAACTGACTTCCGAGACTTTAAGACCACTGTTGCCGAGGTATCTGTGTTTCATATGGCTCAACCTACCCGAGGAACACTCAGCGCCTATCGTGAGTATCAGGTACGGTGCGACGTGAGAAAAATTGCGCAAATCATCCTTGGTCTGGGGCTCGCATTTGCAGGCACTACGCACCTTGGCGCGAACCGGGCAGAGTTTCAAGCACAGGTGCCGAACGTGCTCAAGGATTATGCCGACTTTGTCGTGTTGGCGTCGGGTGTAGTGGAAATCTTGCTTGGGCTCGGTCTGATAATTGTCTGGAAGTACCGAGTGCAAATCGGGTGGGCGGTTGCGGCATTTTTCGTGGCCATTTTTTGGGGAAACATCTCGCAGTATGTGAACGGTGTTGATGCGTTCGGTTTAAATAGCGATGCAGCACGCGCCACACGGCTGTTGTTTCAGCCGTTGTTGGTGATCTGGGCTCTGTGGTCAACGGGCGCCTGGCGTGCTCGCCGTTCTCGCTAGCCGACATGGTGCCGATCAATCTGCAAGAAGACGTGCTGGCCAATATTGAACGACACTTCGGTGGCTTGTTCTCGGGTGATATCGGGGCGAGTTCAATTTTGGGTGGCCAAAGTGCAGCGAATGCGGCCCTGGCGCAACTGGACATCACCGGCTATGCGAACACCCGGTCGCAGGTGTTGCCAAAAAATCGGCGTGGGGCGACCGTGCTGTCGCCATATATACGTCACAACATTCTGACGCTGGATCAGGTGTATCGCGCGGTGAAGCATGCGCCATACAAAGACCGGGAGAAGTTTCGTGACGAGCTCTTCTGGCAAGAGTACGCACGGCATCTCTACGCGCGCATTGGCACTCGACTTTTTGAGAACCTGCGCTATGAAGCGAATGCCGACACGCCAGGCGATGGTTGGAACCCCGAGATGCTGTGCATGGCAGAAACCGTTGCTGAGCTGGAAACTGACGGCTGGGTCGTGAACCAAACCAGGATGTGGCTGGCCTCGCATTGGACGGTGAGAAATGGCAAGGGATGGATTGCTGGCCAAGAACGGATGTATCGCAACTTGCTTGATGGCTCACGCGCCGCCAATCTGTTGGGTTGGCAGTGGACTGTCGGTGCCGGAACGGGAAAACCGTATGGTTTTGCAAAGTGGCAGGTGGACAAACGCGCCGCTGGGCTGTGCAACAGATGCCCGCTGAAATACAAGTGCCCGATTCAAGAATTTCCTGCCGAGATTGCATTGCGCGAGCTCTCTCGCGATGCAATTTTGGATACCGACCCTGATGTGGGTGCAACTACGGGGCCGACGTCGATGGTCGTGAATGGTGAGGCAAGCCATGTGCTGTTGACCATCGACTCACTCGGTGATGATGACCCCGCGCTGGCGGCAAACTCACATTTGCCTGCGGTATTTGTGTTCAATGAACAAGCGCTCAGAAAACTTCAACTGAGTGCGCGGCGGATCGCTTTTTATCTGCAGACACTGGCGGATTTGAACACTCGTCGACCAGTTGACGTGTATCTCGGTGATCCGTATCAATTTGCCCAAGACAACGCGGTTGCCGTGACGTATGCCCCAGTGCCGTCATTCAAGAAATTCAGCAAACTTGCCGAGGTTCACCCGTACCCGTGGCTACGACCACCACACTCAGGCACGGTCAAGAGTTTTTCGTCATGGCGTAAAAAGTTGTCGCACGACGAATAATTGTCGTACTTGTTGTAATAAGGTAAAAGCGATGCCTGGGCCCGCACCTATTCGCGTTGGCCTCTTGGCCTACGGCGCAATAGGCCATGAACACAATCTGGCGATACAAAACACCCCTGGGTTGTGCCTCGTTGCCGTTTGTGATGCCAAGCCCGAGCGTCTGGCGGCCGCCAGCGAAGTCGCGACGGATTTCATCGGGTTCGCCGATGCCACACAGATGCTGGATTCGGGTTTGCTTGATCTGGTCGTGATTTCGACCCCGCCGAATAGTCACTTTCATTGGGCGAAAGAGTCACTCATGCGTGGCATTCATGTGGTGCTTGAAAAGCCCATGGCGCTCACCACGACCGAATGCGACGAGTTGATGGCCCTGGCACGCGAAAAGAGTCTGCTGCTTGTGGTGTATCAAAATCGCCGCTTTGACGCCGACTTCGTAACGCTGCGGTCACTCATCGCCTCGGGTGCCATCGGAGACGTGTATCAGTTCGACACGTTTGTTGGTGGCTACTCACGGCCCTGCGACTATTGGCATTCTGATGCCGCAGTGTCGGGTGGTGCCATTTTCGATTGGGGCAGTCACTTCATCGACCAAATTCTGAACGTAATCACCGACGATGTTGCGCATGTGAGCGGGCAGAACCACAAGCGCGTCTGGAAACATGCGACCAACGCCGATCACGCCCAAGTGACCATTACCTTCGCCACGGGCAAGCAAGCCACCTTCATTCACTCAGATTTAGCCGCCGCGCGCAAACCAAAGTTTTATGTGCTCGGCACACTCGGCGCCATCGTCGGCGACTGGAACCCGCTGGCCGAACCTGCTGTGGCCGACCTTCCAGCCGTGATCACGGTGCATCGTCAGAACTCAGCGGTCGAGCAGATTGAGCTTGTGCCACTAGCCGACTACGAATTTCATCGTTCGATAGTTGCGTACCTCACCACTGGCACGCCGATGTCGGTAGCGGCAGTTCAGTCGCGCAATGTGGTGGCAATTATGCAAGCCGCCGAAGAATCGGCGCTCAACAACGCAATGCCCGTCGTGCCGAAACTTCGCGCCGACAACACAATTCACGTGGCCTGACCGTGTCGACCAACGTGTCGGCCAACGCGTCGGTCAAGTGGGGCTTTCTTGGCGCTGGATACGTGGCAAATCAGGCGATGGGGTCGGCAGTTCATGCGGCAACGAATGCCCAATTGTTTGGTGTTGCGAGCCGCGACAAGCGGCGCTCAAAGAAACTCAAGCCAGTCCAAGTCTACGACACGTATCAGCAATTGCTTGACGACCCACAAATTGACGCCGTATATATCAGTCTGGCGAATCATCAGCATCTCGAATGGGTGACAAAATCGCTTGAGGCCGGCAAGCACGTGCTGTGTGAGAAGCCACTCGGCTTGCGAGCGGCAGAAGTGCAAGAGATGATGGCGTGCGCCCAGCGTTGCGAAAAGACATTGGTTGAAGCAGTGTGGAGTCGCTGGCACCCGAGATTCACAAGAATCGCCGAAGTAGTTGCGTCGGGAGAAATTGGCCGAGTCATCAGCATCGACTCGCAATTTGGCTTCAAGTCGGCGATGACCAACAACTACCGGCTTGACCCGGCGATGGGTGGTGGGGCGCTGCTGGATGTGGGTTGTTATCAGGTCAACGCGTGGGTGGGCCTGACGAATGGTGCATACGATGTGGCCATCAGCAAAGTGACTCGCAATATTGGGCCAACCAATGTGGATCTCACCACACAAGTTGCAGCAGTCATCGATGGTGACGTGGCTGTGCGTTCAATCAGCTCGTTCGAGACGAATCTTGCGCAGAGCTTGGTGATTACGGGCACGGCCGGCAGCATCGCAACCGTAAACGGTGAAGCGTTTTCCACTTGGCGTGAGCCAACTTCATTACGCGTCAATGAGCGTGTTGAACACTTCACGTCGGTCGATGCCTTCGTTGCTATGACCGAGGCAGTAAGCGACCGTTTTGCTGGTGGCTCGGGTTGGGTGCTGCCACTCAGCGAGTCGTTGCGGGTTGCCCAAATATTGGATCAGATTGCAGCGAGCAGCTAGCTACGTTCGCCTGCGAAGGTGCCAGTAGACCAAAACATCGGCCGACAGTATTCAGACCTTTGTAATCGGCTCCCGAAGGCGTACCGGTGCAGCGTGTTGCTTCTTGCGGCGCACACCGATATTGAGAACCTCGACAAACACAGAAAATGTCATTGCTGCATAAATGTAGCCCTTTGGAATCTTTTGTCCGAAGCCCTCGGCGATGAGTACCGTGCCGATGAGCAGCAAAAACGCGAGCGCCAACATTTTCACCGATGGGTGTGCATTAACAAAGTTGTAAATTGCCTTGGATGCGATAAGCATCACGATTACCGCCGTGACAATCGCAATCACCATCACCATGATGTGAGGTGTCATACCAACCGCAGTGATCACCGAATCAATCGAAAACACGAGATCAAGAAGAAGTATTTGCCCAATAACCGCTGCGATAGTTGGTGCCGTTTTTGCCGATGTTTGGCCTTCGCTACCTTCCAGTTTGTGGTGAATCTCGGTGGTGGCTTTATATATGAGGAACAGTCCACCAGCCAACAGAATCAATTCTTTGCCGCTAAAACCAAACGACCCCACAGAGAACAACTCTCTTTTCAGCGTGATCACCCATCCGACTGCCAAGAGCAGAACTACTCGAAGTGCGCCGGCGGCGAGTAACCCAATTTTGCGGGCCTTTTCTTGTTCGTTGGCTGGCAATTTCGCCGCAAGAATCGAAATAAAGATGACGTTGTCGACCCCAAGCACTATTTCCAGCGTCAGCAATGCTGCAAGAGCGCTCCACGCTGTCGGGTCAGATATCCAATCCATCAGTTGAAAATTAGCAGCAACTAGCTGCGTTCGCCGAGCATGGCGTCGGCAAATGCGCGCAGTGATGCAAACTCCCAATGTGGCGTAACCGCTGCAGCAACAGGTGTGGCGCCCACCGACCCTGCGGCAGCACGTTTGGCGCCGTATCGATTGATCCAAACGGTCTTTAGCCCAACGGCCTGAGCGGGAACGTGGTCGTGAAACAAACTCTGAGCCACATGTAGGTGCTGATGAAGTGGCACACCCATGTCACTGGCATGCTGCAGCAGCACATGAAAGTTATTGAGGTCTGGCTTGTACGAGCCAATGTCTTGGGCGGTGAGGATGGCATCAAATGTGATGTCGAGTCGTTTGTTTGAACCAGCGAAACTCTCGTTATCAACGTTTGAAAGAATCACAAGTTTGCACTGGCGCTGCAAGTCGAGCAGTGCCTCGTGGCTGTCGTCGAACGCCGGCCAGTTTGGTACTGAAGATGCGAACGCTTGTGCGTCACGCTCGTACTGCGCAGGGTGGGTGAGTGAATCTGGCAGGCCCATGCTCGTGGCCATGCGCCGCCATGTCTCGGCAAGGATGACCGGATATGTCCACGTCGGGTTGGCATCCTGCACGTGCGTTTCGTGTGATGCAAATTGCGAGAGAATTTCGATTTCGGTCGGGTGTACGCCGTGTGCTGCAGCAAGACGACTCACAGTTTCGGTGATACCGAACTCCCAATCAATGAGTGTGCCGTAGCAATCAAAACTCAGCAGGCGAGCATCGGAAAGTTGCATGACTACTTCGTCAGTTACGCAGTCGGGCTTTTCCGGCAGTTGGCACATACCCCAATTGCATCCAACCGGTGACCAGTAACCACGAATCGGGCAGACTTGGCCGCACTTTGCAAGACGCGTTCGAGTTCGCGTTCGGTGGAGGAGCCCACTTCAAAGTCGTCGATTGATCCGCATTTGTCACAAATCAGATGGTGATGGTGGCCGATGAGGTCTTCGTTGAGTTCGTAACGGGCGTGGTCGTCACTGCCGGCAACTTTGTGAATGATGCCGACGGCTTCAAGGTCGGCCAAATTTCTATAGGTCGAGCTTTGGGTTAAACGTGCGCGATTCTTTAACAATTCGGGCACGCTGGCAGGGCGGCCGTGCTTGAGTAGGAGCTCCACTAATTGGCGTCGGCCCGCCGTATACACGAGTGCAGACTCACGCAGACGCGCGGATATCTGGCTGTGGATGTTTTCTGAGCGATTTACCACGGAGACGAGCGTACTTAGGTCGCATCTCACGGGGCGCAGTCACCTAGTGTTCGGACTTATGACACCAGCCCCGACCACAACTCGGGTGCTGGTCACTGGGGCCACTGGGTATGTGGGTGGGCGACTTGCGCCGCTGTTGGTAGAAGAAGGTTTTGCTGTGCGCGTGCTCGTGCGCTCGGCTGCGAAGGTGGCAAACACGCCCTGGATTGACCAGGTGGAAGTAGTCGAAGGTGACGCCATGAGTGCTGCTTCGCTCGATCAAGCGCTTGCCGGTGTAGATGTGGCGTTTTACCTGCTGCACTCCATTAGTACGGGAGCAAAATTTGACGATCTCGAGTCGGCAATGGCCCGCACGTTTGCCGAGGCAGCGTCGCGAATGGGTGTGAAGCGCATCGTGTATTTGGGCGGT
>Ga0247840_10005009_pt1 | contig 20354 bp, 14 predicted proteins | sample LaCruzMarch2015__FD_192404 | JGI IMG/M metagenome (GOLD analysis project Ga0247840, IMG submission 192404) | Freshwater microbial communities from meromictic Lake La Cruz, Castile-La Mancha, Spain - LaCruzMarch2015_17m | ecosystem: Environmental > Aquatic > Freshwater > Lake | place: Spain... | reverse complement strand
TTTGACTGATTTGGAAATTTGCTTTTAACTCACTCAAAATTAACAAGTTATATTCAAAAATGCAACTTTTTTATCATTCTATTTTGCTGATAATCAGCTTTTTAGCAACTCCGAAACTTTAGTTAATTACATTGGCTATTTCTTATAGAAATAAAAAAGATTTAGTGGATTTATTTAATACTTTCTCATTAAAGCACTTTGAAAAAGCTCCTTGGGACTTAAAAGAAAATCAAAGTCTTACAGGTGGTCGCTTACAAATCATAGATACAACTTTATATGACAAAGACTTCCACTTTCAGTTAATAAATGAACTGATTTCAAAAGATAATTCAATGTATGATCTCATGTTCTTAACACCAAATATTACAAAAGGAATTAATCATGCAGACAAACTTTCGAATATATTAAATGAATGGGATATTAAGGCTTATAATAATACACTTAAAGAAAATATCACCGAATTTCCAATTGATGAACATCGCATTTTGAATTATCATTCTTGCAGAGGACTCGAAGCTTGGATATTGGTTTGTTGGAATCTGGATATAATTATTCAAAACATAAAAAATAGTTTCTATAGCCAAGGAGGTGATGCTAAAGAAGTAAGCTTTCATTTAAATAATTGGTTACTTATTATTTTTACACGAGCAATTGACACTCTTATTTTGACATTTGAAAATAAGGAATCGGAAGAAGCAAAATTGATTATTTCAATTGCTCAATCTAAAGCATTCAAACATATGACCGTATTGTAAGTTGAGTTTAATCCCTTAACCTTACAATTAAAACAAAACTGCCAAATCTCCATCATCTTGGTTTAGGGTTGCAATCACTATTTTCTCATAACAATCTCCAGGGCGATTTGTTAAATTAAAGGAATCAATGTAAATAATAGTATCACCATTTAAGTCATCAAGAATCTTACGTATTAAATGGTTGTTTTTTAAATCTGTTACATCCCATAGTGGATGATTTGGTATTATTGCAACATCTTTATCATCACATTGTAAAAAAGGTAAATCGTAATCTTCGATTAATGTCGCATTTATTTTAAAATTAATTTTAAATTCATTCAACTGCTTAGCGATACCTTTAAGCCAAGTTGTTTCACCATTATAATGTCCAAATTCAGGAATATCTGGATTTGCAGTCAATAATTTATCAATATCATCATCATTACCTTTTAAGATTCTTAAAAAACTAATTCCTAATCTCCAATTAAGAATAGGGTGAAAGCGTTTATTACCATAATTTAATAAATTTGTATAATCGGCTGCCATACATTTTGCTTGATTATCTGTAGAGAGCAAGTCTTTGATATAAGGTAAAAATTCGTTGTCTATTCTAGCTTCAGGATCCAAACAAAGTTCTATATAGTTTGTCAGATTTTCAGATAATTTTTGAGTGAAACCAGACCCATTTGGAAGCTTATCAGCATATGAAAAACCAGTAACAATTGATTTATCAACTGCTTGATACTTCCTCAAACCTAAAACCTCCAATTCAGAATTGTCTACATCCTGATGTTGAGTAAAAGCAGAACGTAAAATAAATGCTGCTGAATAAATAGCAGACTTTACTCCTTGAGTTTTAAATTCTAATAACTCATCATTATTTTCTATATTAAGCTGAATACCATCAATATAGCCTTTGGGCCTTATTTCTAATAAAGCAGTAGTTTTATTACTTGCTAAACTAAATTTAAAAATATTAGCAACATTCTCATTATTTTGAATTTTTCTACTATAAGCATTATCATCTAATATAGAATTCTTTAGTAAATTTCCAAAAAATATTCTAGAACTATCAAATCTAAACCCATTACTATTTTGGTTTTCATTAAAGGTGAAAACTTGCCCATAGTGAAATAAAAATGATGTATTAAGCAGCATTTGAGAGTCTATGAATGCAATAAGGTCATTATCATTTACAATTCTAGGGATAGTAATTGAGAAATATGGCTTGATTGATTTTGGATCTTCCTTTGGCATTTTTGATAAGTATGCTTTAGGACGTATACCCAATTTAAATTCCCCACTATTTAGCTTAGCCCTAATTTCATCATATTGTTCTTCTTCCATAAGATTATTTGCTAATGTGTCAATACGAACAGTACCTTCAGTTGACATACTATAGAAAAAGATATTACCTGAAATAGGTTTCTCATATTGAACTAACCCTCCATCTCTCTCGATTAAAGGAGCTGTAATGGCATCAACTTCAAATATTTTTTTATCCTTAGTCAATTCATTTCCTGGGGCATATTCAGAAATAGACATTTCTAAATCGCGTGATATTTCACTATATTTTCTATTTTTATAATCATGGTACAAAATTCTTGTTCTAGTTGGCATACCATACATTGGAAGTAGACCAGCCTCGGCTAAAGATTCGGCTAAGCCTTCTTGTGCAACATCTAATCGCTTAAGTTTTTCAGTCATATCATCATAAATCAAATTTCCGTCCAAAAAGTCTGTATAATTTAAATATTTTGAATGTTCTTTAAACGATTCAGTTCCTAATATTTCATTACATTTTTGTACGAATCTATCCTTAATGTTAGCATTTAAAAAATCTTCTCTCCTACCAAATTCCCCATGATTATCGATTAATTTTTTATTATTAACTAAACTATCTATATTTAATTCTTTGAATACAAGTCTTAAAAGTGATTTGTAAACCATCCTCTTTGAAATGTCACTATTTGTTTCCATAGGGATAAATGGTGTTGGTGGGGCAGCATTAATCATGCCATCTAGATTATAATAATAATAACTATCATGAGAGTTTCCCCTGCACAAGGTTAATGCAATACTAAATGCCTGACCACCTCTTCCTGCTCGACCTACGCGTTGTTGGTAATTATAGCGTTCAGGCGGCATGTTTGCCATCATTGTTGCTTCAAGGCTTCCAATGTCAACGCCAACTTCCATTGTTGTAGTTACCGATAAAATATCAATTTGTCTTACTTTTTTGTCTATTTCATTCAAACCATCAACATTGACAAAAATATTTTTAAAATTTCTTTGTCGATCCTTTGCATCATCTAAATCTGTTTGCCCTGTCAACTCCTCACAATGCATCCTTATTGCATCTTTATTTGAAGTATAGTAATTTTCTTTCCAAATATCTTTTGCGAATTTTGTCTTATTCATATCTAATTTCTCATAACAATGTGAACATACACCAGCAGAAAAATGAGCATGATTTACATTACAGGAAGGACATTTATAAATTATACTATCTGGTTTTAAAATTTTTAAATGGAAATTTTTGGGATTAATAAAAGGATAGTATGGATCACTATATTTTGCCCGATTATTCACTAATTTTATGAATTGTTTAATATTATTTCTGTTAAGAGAATTTAAAATTTCATTAATTAATCTTTTTTTATCAATTAAATTTATATCTGGATTTACTTGATACACTTTATTAAAGAATAATTTATATGTATTTGGTAATGAATCAAAATTAGTGTAATTCCCATTATTACCCTGAGGTTCAAAATCTGCACCAATATGTCTGTATTTATACCCAAGAATACGGATAAAAGAGTTTATTAACTCCCTAATGACTTCAACTAAATTATCATCATCAATTCCTAATTTTAAAATAATATTATTAAACTCATTTTCAGGAAGCATTACATAACCTTTTGCCATCATTTCAATGGTAAATTGATTTCTTCCAAAAAGAAAAGAGCAAATTTTTTCTGAAAACTCCTTAGCTAATTCACAATGTACTCCACCATCCATTTGAAGTCCTATACCACCAGTATTTAAATCATAAATTTGAGACCAATGAAGCACTCTTTCGCCTGTATCAAACTTTTGAAATTTTGATCCTGTTCCTACTGGATTGATTCCCCTTTTTATGAACTCTTCGAAAATCTTGTTAGGGTTATTATTAGTTATGTCAGGTAGTAAATTTTTAATTTCAAAAATATCATTATTAACATCATTAATATTTAAGTTTTCATTAACAAATATTTCCAATAATATTTTAAAATTTCTACCAGTTTGCCCTTTAATTCTTTGTAAATTTTGATTTGCAATTCTAGCTTCACAGTAGTTCTTTATTTCGTTACTCAAGTTATCCCATGACCAATTTTCTTCACACTCAATTTCGAAGAATAAGTCCAATTCTCCAATAATGTCCAATTCCGCAATTAATCCTAACTGAAAAAATATCTTTCTTAAGACATCGTCATAATTGTTTTTTTCTAATTTATTTGAAACATCAGCAGCCGCAGATCTGCTATCAGAAAAAATTAATAATTTTCTTTTATCCACAACAAAAGGGCTTAATTTCCTTAACAGGTTAGATGATAATACCTGAGTAATAATACTGTAACCAGTTCTAAAAGTTCGGATAGGACTTTTTAAAGATTTTCTAAAAACATAGGTTTGAGCACATTGTGGACATTGAGAAGGTAGAGCATTTGCAGAAACATCAGATTTAAATAAGTATCCATTAAGATTATCTGGTATTCCATATCCTTCCCTAATTTCTCCTTTTGTAACGTTAAGGTTTGCTTCCACCCATTTCCCATTTGCACTAAAAGCAGTTGAGAAATCATCTTTCGATTCTTCGTGTAAACTTTTACCCAATAAACTACTTGGCCAAAAAATCACAAAGTCCTCAAAGGTCAAATATTCTGGTCTTTGATCTAAGTTAATTTCAGGCATATTTTCAAATAAAGATGACAATGGTAGAATTTCAATCCTCCCATTTTTTTGCAAGCGACGTCCACCATAAAATAGAGTTCCACATTCCTGGCAATACAAATTTTGCACCACATGTCTCCCATCAACCTTATTCTTAGTGCAATCCAATAAGAGTCCATCAATTACACCTGCTTTAGAATATAAGAAATCTTGATTTCTAAAGAAAAAATGAAATCTGATTCTAGGCATCAATCTTTTAAAGTCATCTTCTCTATCATCAAATAAAGATCTTAAAAGCAGCAATCCTTTTAAAGCTAAATAGTTATCAGTATTACCAAAAACATTACGATTAAAATCACTTAAACTTAAAGTGTGCTTTCCAGGAGTGGCCTCAAAACCTTTTTTTATCATTTTACTAATTGGTAGCCATCCATTTTCAAAAAAATTAGTCCCAAATATATTTTCTGCATTTTCATTTGCTTCATTTTCATTAAATGAATTATACATCCTCTCTAAATCATCTTTTTCAAATATTTCAATTAAAGCATCATTTTGTTCTATATTTTGCTCCTTAACAATGACAAAATTATTATCGAAATCTAACCCAAAGAAATCAGATATATACTGCTTTGCAGCGTCATCATTAGGATCGAGAGATGCAGAACTAGCCATAATTCGCAGTTGTGGATGACTGGGATTTAAACCTACTCTTTCTTCAACCAATCTTAACAATAATGCTAACTCTGATCCTGAACTACCTCTATTTAGGTGGAGTTCATCAACTATAAGATGAAAAATATTATTAGGAGATGATTTAAGCCATTCTCTGGTAGCTTCAAAGATATTATCCTCTTTTTTTCTCATAACCATAATACCAAGCATTGAGTAGTTTGTAATCAAAATATCCGGTGGGGTCTGTTGAATATCATATCTCGTTAACAACTCGCTTCCTCCAACTTTTTGAAAAGAATAAAGTAAATCTTCTTTTTCTTTTTTACTAATACCTGGTTGTGCTATATACCTATTAATTTCCTCCCATGTCTTCTCCATAATTTGTAACTCCCTCGCTAATTCATTTTTGTTAGATTGTGAATCTTCAATGTCTTTGGAAATTGGTGTTGCTCCATTATATTGAGCAAAATAAATACGATGTTTTTTGCACATTAAGGAATAAAATTCTTCTGCTGTATTAGAGTCTAAGGCTTTACGTAAGCGTGTCATTTGATCATCCACTAAAGCATTCATTGGATAGAGAATAATAGCTTTTATAGCTGCCTGTCTACAATCACTGAGAGTATTTCTTTGAGGAACTGGATTATATATAGGATTTCCGCCTCGTTGCCTACCCCTGACTTGTTTAACAGGTGTAAAACCTATAGGAACTTTAAACCAATTAAATTCTCTTGGAATACCAGCGCTTTGATTTCCCCATTGACTTAGATTTTTTGCTAAATAAGCGAATAATGGTAATAAAAAAGACTCAGTTTTACCAGAACCCGTTCCAGTTGTGATTATGCAGTGCTTACCCAATGTATAGTTTTGTATCATTTCAATTTGATGTTGATACAAAGGATAATCGCCAATTAAACCAGATAGACAAAAGTTCTTGAATAATGAAAGTTCCTGGTTATTGTCAAAATAGTTATTACCTTCTGAATTTTTAAAATCAGCTAGTTGAAAATCGGTAATTTTTTTACCTGATGATGGATATGGTTTTATTAGCTCTAAATATGGCTCTTGAGCTAATATCTTATATTCATTTGAGAGAAAAAGTTCTTTTCGCTTTTCTTTAAACGAGGAATCATCAACAGAAAAAGCAGTTTCAATATACTTAAAATACTCTTCCTTTAATTCTTCATAAATACCAATCGGATCTTTCATAAATATAAATTTTTAAGCTTGTAAAAATATTTCATAACTCATTTCTAACTTTAAAGTATTAAAAACCAATTTTGCTAATTCTGGGGGAATACTTTTATATAGATATAAATTTTCATCAATAAAATAAGGTTCGTTTGGATAAGGGTAATCAATTTCTTCTCCTCCAATTACGAGCGTTCCTGAAAGTAAAGATTTTAAAAAGTATCGTGGATTTATTCTAAATTTATTAACATATAAATAAGGCAGGTTACCCGAACAACTGTATAGAGTTTTAAGTATCCGTTGAGGTAAAGGTAAACTAACTGGAACTGCTAAAATTTTATTAACCTTGTCATAACGAATATTTTGATTTAATAGTGACTCTGGAATTCTAATAATTTCATTGGTTTGATTTAAATTTCCTGGAACAAACAAATCAAGTTCTTCTACATATGAATTATTGATAATTTGGATTTTATTACAGTTTTGAAATAATTTAATTTTATCCTCAATTGTAAAATTTTTAATTTCTTTATGCAAATCAAAAAATTCTAATTTACTTAAATACACAAATCTAGCCCATCTCTCGTCAATTTTATCTGAGTCGAAGTAAATGAAGTTCCAACTCCCATTTATAATTTCAAGTAATAGCATAAAAGATTCATAATAAGGATTTACAACATTACCTCTTTTTTTTATCACTTTTATTAATTTTACTCCTTCAGGATCCTTTATCTCATTTTGAATATCTGTTTTTTTAAAAGTTCTACTTATCCAGTCAAATATAAGAACCTGGTCTTGACTATGAATATACTCCTTACCATTTACATTATCTTTAACAAAGCTTATACTTATAATTTCATCATTATTATTAATATCAAACTTACCTGAAATAAGATTGTCGATTGCCATATCAATTTCATTCTCTGATGGCATATCAAAAAAATAAGGATAATTATTTATTTTAAAACCTGACACATCCATCAATTTTATATCTTCGGTATAATATGAATCCGGTAATTCAAAAAAAATATTCTTAAAAACAATATTATTTTCTTGAAAGCTTGGGATTCCCAAATTATCTAAATTAACAATATCTTCTCTAGTAAGTGCTCCAAGAAGTATGAATTTATTGACTTCAGAACTCGGGAACCATGTAGGTTTATTAAATCTAAATTTATTTAGCTGCCTATTATAATTTAAAATACTCATTGTATCTAGGCACAATAGTAAAGTAGATCTAATTATTTTAACATCTTCAGTATTCAATAATATTTTAAGTACATCAGTAAGTTTTGATAACGGATTTTGATCCCCACTCGTTTTTATTAAGGTATCAATTAACTTATTTAAACTTTCCTTCTCAATTTTAAGCATGATTAATATCTTTAAAAAAAGGAAACTCCTTTTGTGAAAATATATTTATTAGTTTATCAAGTTGATTTAAAAAATTATAATTTGTAATAAAATATATTTTTTTACCAACTTTTAAATTAGGATACTTAACAAGTAAATCTTCATCAAAATCTAATAATTCTAAACAGATACAGTTCAATCTTATTTCTTTATCCCTTGTAAATAATTTAGAAATATATAATATTGGGTTAATCTTGACAGTATATTTGCAATCATAAATAAATTTAATTTTATAACAAAAAATATTACCACAATCTGTAAATTCCAAATTGTATATACTATTAAGGCGATTACGCTTTTCAGAAATAAATTGATTGTTTAACTCGTTATTTAAAAAATAAATAAAAAATTTATCCCTAGCCATACTAATATACCAACCGCGAGGATCCGGTTGTATTTGGAAACAAAAATCAAAAAGCCGGTGATCTAGAATTCCATTTTCTAATTTACCATGATTTTCAGTTATAAACCAATTTTCCTCGAATTCATGATTTTTGAAAGTTATATCTGAATATTCATATATATTCTTTGAAATTAAAATTTCTTTTCTATTGTCTTGATTGCCATCTTGTAAAATTTCAAAATACAACTCTGTTTTCTTATTTTGAAACATACAATATAATCCATCTTTTAATAATTTTATGTAGTATTCACCTTGTTCTAATATTGGCAGTTCTATTGTATCGGAAAAATTATTAATTTTTTCAAAAATTTCAAATTCAACTACTTTATTATTATTATTTTTATAAATCTCAAATAAACCGTTATTTAAATTATAAAAATGAACTTGGACGGGAAATAGATTTAAAAATGTTTTTTTTCCTGGAACACCCCCAGTTACACCAGTTAATTCTAGATTTATAGAATTATCACTTTTAAAAAAATTAATGTTTTGATATGAAAAATTATCATTAATATGATGTAAATAGATTATTTCATTTGATTCAGAGATATTGAACTTTATTGGTTTGACAGCTAATTCTTTAATAATTATATTAAGACAAAGAAATAATTTCTCTTTCCAAAATGTTATATTTTGCCTTGTCTCCTGAAAGAAATACATGGGTTCATAATTAAAAGATGAAATTTTCCTAATTACAACTGGATATTTAGGCTCATAAATTGGGGGAGGATTAAATCTTTTGTTTAAATCAACTGACAAAAGTGTATCCGTGCCATTATAATCATCTAAAAAATATAAATATTCTTGTTCATTAATCATATAACTTTTTCCAAGATTTACCTTTGAATCCTTTCCTACATTTATAACTCCATCATTACCTAAAGAATTTCGTAAGATAAAACCTGCTTTCCTTTTTATAATTTTATCATTAATATTGATTGCTTCAATAATCCATATCCAATTCAAATTAATATTTGAAACATTAAACCTAGTTTTATTCGAATTAGTTAATTTAATTTCTTCCTCCTCTGCTGGTTCCCAATTTTTTAGCCAAATTTGAAGACATTCTTTAATAAGATCCTTTGAAGGATTATCTAAATTAAATAATTTAATAATTCTCTGGATATAAGAACGTGAGAGAATATCACTTATTTGATTATCTGTTAAATATTTAAGAGAATTTTCATAAGCTAAACCACATTCATAAATTGCTTTCTTAATTTTGATAATTTCTTCGGAACTAAATAATGCATGCGCATAAATTAAACCTACATTAATCCTTCTTGCTAGAGAACCGTAAATATTAATATTATAAAATTTTAAATCTTTTTTAATGCAATTTTTTTCTAAACTATCTTTTATATTTTGTAGATAATTGGTTCTAATCTGGGTAGATATTGTATTTATCTTCTTGGATATAAGAAAATTTTCAAAATTTGCCCAATATCCACTTAAAATATTATTATTTTCTGAGAATCTAAAGATTGTAAATATTGAAAATCTTAAATAGGGATACTTCTTTGGTGAATCAAGATCCTCATGAATATCTTTAATGGCTAAATAATATGAATCAATGATTTTGGTATTTATTTGATTTTCTATTAATGTAAAATCATTTTTTTCAAGATATTTTAAATATTCATTATAAATTTTTTCAATATTTTCCTCATTAATAGACACAAATACATAATCACCTACTTGTTTATTAGATATACAATAAAATTCGATAGCTTTATTCCAAAATTGTTTTAAATCCATTATTTTGTTGAATTATAAAAAATATAAAATTCTTTGTCGTTAAACTATTTTCGGATTAAAAATAAGTTTTTATAAAAATCCATCCTAATATAGGAAGTAGTTTTGAATAAACCTAAATTTCAATGAACTTTTTAGCTTTGAGGCAAAAAGATGAAACAAGTTTATACATAAAAGGAGAGACAGAGATTCATCGAGGATCAGTAGAAATCCTCCGTCCATTAGGGATAATTGTCAGTCAAGAAATATCCAGACTGACAATTATCGAAACTATAGGACTACATATAAACTTAACTGCGTACTTTTTTCCGACCCGCATTTTTTAAAAATAATTTTGCCAGCCGAATAGGTGGCACATTTGTTTGTGCCCGAACACACAAATCCAATCCTTCGGCAAAACCATAAAGTGCCACTTTTGTCAATACACCTATTGACAGTATTATAATCACTAGTAACAAATTGTTGAAAATAAATAATCAATATATTGAACTAACTCAAAGTTATTATTTAAATTTAAAGAATTAAAAGTGGGGGCAACACTATAAACGGTACAGCAAAAAAAATGAACCTACAAAAAAAGACAATTTGCCAAATTCCACACACCTCTTGCAAATGAAAACCATAAACAGCTTTATGTTGTTTTAGTAATAGAAGAAGATGGAATACCAACAGCAAACATTCAAGCTCTAAACTTAGGTTTGTCATTCCCGCCAATAAGCAATTCGTTTAGACTATTTTGAAGTGGTAGTAGTCAAAACCCAAGATTTAATTAGGCCTCAAGTGACAATCAACAATTCAGACTAATCAAAAATAGAAGTTAAGGTATTAAAAGTTTCTGAGCAAAATATTATCTCGACTTAACCAAAGGTTAACAGGTATTGAAACCATTTAATGGCTTACTATAATTGAAAAGAACGGCATAGAACATCTAGGAACACTACTTGTTACTCCAGCATAAATAATTTTAACTCATAAAAACTATTCGATTATTATGAATCAATACATGAGCGATGCCGAAAAATTAGGACATCCATATTACAAACTAATGGAGTTGAGTGTTGACAAACTTCAATCTGAACTGAATTCTTGGACACGTGAAGAATTAATAAAATGGTTAAGTTGGAACAATAGAAATGGAGTTTACAAAGATGAAGAATCATTACAAGAGTTTGGGAATAAAGTAAGCAAAGAAGAAGCAATTAGAATTATAACCAAGCAAATAACAGAAGTTTAAAATTGTTAAACAAGATGGCTCAAATTTTTTATCCGTCTGTCCAAGTACATATTTTATAATTTCTGGAAATTACTAGGGAGTAACTCAGCGAGTTTATTGTTAGGATGATTTCCAAACCTGTTCAGGGTATTTGTCATCCACGCGTAGGGATTGCCATCTGCCTCTTTGCAGGAAGCAAAAAAGGAATACATCATGGCAAACTTCTTTGCCCCCAATTGGAACCTACAAATAAGAAGTTTTTCCTCCCCAGCGTCGGTGGTCTTATCTTATTGTCAATGGCATTATTATCCAGATGGCTTCTACAAACTTCAAAGAAGGGTTCTATAAGGTGAAGTTGGTTTACGGCTTAGTGCAATGCTCTGCCAATAGCTCCCTTGGTTGTACTTACTATCCTTTTTACCTTAAAAACTTTTTAAATAAATTGTTTTAGAAATAATTTAGACTATTTTTGTCAAAACAAATTTTGTCTTATTGAAGTCATTTGGGGAAATTATAAGGTCTGAAAGAGAAAATAAGGGCTTGATTTTGAGAAAAGTTGCTTCGGCTCTTGATATAGACCAAGCTATTATAAGTAAATTTGAACGAGGTGATAGAATACCATCCAAAGAGCAAGTTGAAAAATTTGCAGCATTTTACAATCACGATAAGAATAAATTAATAACAAGCTGGCTGAGCGATCAAATTGCAAATTCCATTCTTTACGAGGAAAATATCGGAGAAGTTTTAAAAGTAGCCGAAGAAAAAGCAATTTACCTAAAAACTATTCACGATGGAAAATAAAATAAAAGTAATAGAATTATTTGCTGGTGTGGGTGGTTTCCGACTCGGTCTTGAGGGATGAAAAAACAGATCTGCTTCATCAAAGTATAAGGCGTATTTTGAAAGTCCCTATGAAGTAGTTTGGAGTAATCAATGGGAACCTTCAACTAAAGTTCAACACGCCTCATCGGTATATGAAAAACGTTGGAATGGTAATAATCATTCAAATAAGGACATTTCAACCGTTGAAATATCCGAAATTCCTGATCATGATATGTTAGTTGGTGGTTATCCCTGTCAGGATTGTTCTGTTTCAACAAAGCAAAAAAATCAAAATGCTTACAAAAAAAAGGCCTTTATGGTGGTCTAACAATGAAATTTTATACAGAAAAGAAAATAAACCAATATATTTATTTTTAGAAAATATCAATATAAAATGATCGTTCCGTAAAAGACGGTCTGGCCATTCCAACCTCTAACTCAATACAAACAAAAATATGAATATTCAAGAAATTATTGACAATCTAAAAAAAGGTGAGTCTGAAGGATTACAAATCCAAAAACAAAATGGAATTTTAACTTCAACCTGGTTAATTTATAAGCGGAAAGATGGATACTACTATTTTGATATAAATCAAAAAATTGAATTCACAAAAAAATATTGTTACTCTGAAGGCGAATTACTTGCCCGCTTTGCAAATTTTAACTATACAATTGAAGAAATCATAAGTTAATTTGATATTGGATTCTTCTATTTTTTATCATCCCTTCTAATTCTTCTAAAGTTAAAAAAGCATAAGAGGAACCTTTTTCATTCAAACTAACAAAACAAAATCTAAATCTTGAACCTAGAATTTTACCAAAGTTAAACTCATTTTCAGTCGCACCAAAAAAGAAACCTTTGGGATTCTCTGGTAAATATTTTTTTGTTGTTTTTAATTCAATTAGAATTATATCATCTAAATATATTTGAATGAATCCAGTATCTACAACCTTACCAACCATTTCAGGAACATAGATTAAATCAAAAGCTTGTAAAAATCTGTGCTCAATTTTAAGTAAATCTAATAATTCCTTTTTTGTTGCTAAATCAATCTTAAAAAATCCTGTATAATTTTCAATTAAAAAATTTATACCTTCTTTTTCAGTAACATTATTCGATAATGTCAATACAAACGAGTTTTTTCTCGACATTATTTATCAGATTTTATTTCATAATCCTTATAAGTATGGTTTGGATTTACAGTTTTAAAATCTATAAGTTCCGAAATATTTAACTCAAAAACTTTTGCAAAAACAGCTATATTAGAAATTGAAATATTTCTTTCACCTCTTTCTATCATTCCAATATAAGTCCTATGAAACCCAGTCAAAAAGGACAATTTTTCTTGACTAATATTTTTTTGAAGTCGTAATTGTTTAATTCTTTCTCCAAATTCGTATAATAAAAATCTGTTTATCATTTAACAAAACTATACATATTGTATATTTTGATCAACCGACAATATGTATCATTATATTATATTTTTCCCGATTTACGCTTATGCGAAAGGAAACTTTTATTAAGTTTTAGAAAAAAATTTATTTGAATTTAAACCAAATACTTTTTTGGAAGCTGTTTTTACTCAAATTGAGAAAAACACTAGATAATCCGGTTGCCATTGAGTTCTTTGTCACTTTTGGTGAAATTTCATATTTGTTTATTACTAAAAAAATTGTAGCTGGAAAAGCACATGAACTTTCTGAAGGAGATACTTTTTATCTTGGTGAGTGTACAAAAGGAGCAAACGCGTTATCTGTTAGAAAACAACCATTTTCTGAAATTCCTGCAAAACAAAAGGCTTATTCTTTCAAACAGGGATATGTAAATCATATCATTGCATCAATAGCCAATGAACCGAGAGAAATATATGGAAAACTTTTCCCATCAATAACTATTGCAAAAAAGCAGACCATCGAAGAAATAGTAAGTTTAAAATTCAAACCTTATTACGGAAAGACTATCGGACAAATACTTTCTTCAGCTGGTTCCAATCTTAACACAACTGCTAAAAAATTTTATGCAAATCTTTCAAAATTAATTCTGGGAATTGAACTTGATAAAGAGATTGAAGAGTTTGAAAAGGCTGAAATTATCGTAAAGACGGTAAGATTAAAAGAAAACAACTTGCCCAAAGAAGATATTTCATTTCCAAATTTCAAGTACAAAGAAATTGTGAAAGAAAAATGGGAAGAATCCAGGTTTAAGGATGTATTAGAGCATAAATTTTTGTTTATATTCTATCAGTTTGAAGGTGAAGAACTGATTTTAAGAAAAGTGAAATTTTGGAATATGCCATATTCTGATATCATTGAGGCAAAGAAAGTTGGGTCTAAAACAAGGGAAATTATAGGAAATGGCCAGATTATTAAAGATGTTAAAACAGATAGGAATGGAAAAGAAGTTCGTTTAACAGAATTTCCCGAATAAAAAATTTAGCTCAATTTCGCACGTTCGACCTCATGCAAAAAATGCTTCTGATACATAGCCTTTGCCAGAGAAAGATAAACTGACCAACTTTAATGAATATACAAAACATTGTTTTTGGCTCAATAATACTTATGTAAGAGATAAATTTTATTTAAAAGAATGAGTTACTAAGTATGCGGTTCCGTTTTTATAGACTAAGTTTTAATCCTTTTTTACCAGGATATATATAAACCCAATAAAGACTTTATTTAAAAACCCAATCTATTATTGGCACAATGGCGACCGGAACGAATCCACAATCGACACAAACCCATTTTCAACTTAATAGCAATTTATCAGTGGCACAATATCACTGGAAGCAGTGGCTTGTATGCCCAGGAGCAGAAATAAAGGGAAAACGGACTTTATAACATAATAACGAAGAAAAAATTCGTAAGAACCGAAAAAAAAGAACGTATTGACCAATATTTTCATTGAAAATAAGTTTCTCCCCTTGTAACTAACTCCTTACCTGCTTCAAAATAACTTTAATAAATATACTAAAGTTTAGGAGTAAATTATCCTAACATTTTGTGAGGATATTTAAAGGAGGCAAAATGAATTTAAACCATTTTTTTCAAGTGTTTATATTATTTTATAAACCTTTAGCCTGATATACTTCCAAATTGGCAACAATTTCAAGAAAATAATAACTTTGATGAGTTATTTGACTAAATGCTGTATTTCAGAGGTTTATAATAAAATATTTGAAACGAATCAATATTCACTTACTTCAGAGATATTATCAATAACTTTGTTCTGTTATATTTTTGACTGATTCGGAGATTTGCTTTTAACTCAGTAAAAATTATAATAAAAGTGCAATTTTTTTTAAAATTTTATTTAGCAAATAATTAGCTCTTTAACTAATCTGGGATTTTAGTTAAAATGAAAGAATGAATGTAAGCTTTATAAAATTCCATAAAACGTGTAAATTTTAAATTAAACAATATGCGAAATATTATAATAGGAGATGTACATGGTTGTATTGATGAATTAAAGTTACTTATAAAAAAATGCAAATTAAATGAAGATGACCATATATATTTTTTAGGCGATCTTATAAATAAGGGACCTAATTCTTTGGATGTTTTAAATTATGTTCTTTTTATTTCTGAATTTTATAATGTTAAATTAATTATAGGTAATCATGAGCTTAAGTTTTTAAGATTTATTAATAATAAAATTAATAATCCAAAAGCATTAAATCAAATGAAATTAAGATTTGACCTATATGATTTAGAAAGAAACATATCAGCCTCTGCACTAGACTTATTAAAATTAGGATATTTCTCTTATCGAATACCTCAAATTGAAGTTCTTTTAATTCATGGGGGAATCACAAAAAATTGCAAATTGGACTTTAACATAAATTATCAATATGATTCAACTTCTTTCAAAAAATCTAAAGAATTAGAATTATTAACCATGACAAGGTATCTTAATAATAGCGGGGAATTTGTAGCAATGGGTAATGAAAACGCAGATTATAAATTTTGGGCTGAAGAATATGATGGTAGATTTGGTCTCATTTTATTTGGGCATCAGGTTTTCTTTGAATCAAAACCAATGTTTTTCAAAAATGCAATTGGATTAGATGGAGGATGTGTTTTCGGTGGATATTTATTTGCATTAATTTTTGAAGATAATAGCAAAACTCTCATAAAAGTTAAATCATTAAAAAAATATTTATGACTTTAAAGAGTTATTGGTTTTTATACAAACATATTGAAGTTATTATTTTCAAAAAAATTTATATATTTAGAAACAAAAATTTAAATCAGCTAAAATGGGATACAAAATTAAGACATACTCGATATCAGAATTAAAAAGAATTAGCACACCTGGTCGGGTTATTCCAGCGCTTTTTTGGATGATTCCAATCGGGAAATGGGATTATAATGATTTAGAAAATCTATGGTTCCATTTTACCAAAAATAGTAGTCGATGCAAAGAATTAGGTTTATTGATGGTAAAAGAATTGGAAAAAAAAATAAATTTAAAGGAATCTTCAGATTTATATGATTTAACAGGTAAATTATCTGACCTGCTTCCTTCTGGAGTTAATAAAATTTATGGAAATGAATATCTATATCACAATGAAAAGAAGCATCAAGTTTTAATTCTATCAGGCTCTTATCCACAACCTGGCTGGGGTATTATTCTTTCTTTCAATAACTATGAGGAATTAGTTATGCTCTTAGAAAATACACTTAATAATATTGATAATGACTTGTATGAAATCTTTATTAAAGCATCAGAAGATTTTAAAATTTGGGACGAATTAAAAAAAAACCAGCCTATACAAACTGGAGTTAACCTTCTGAAAATTAACCAAAATAAATGTTCTGAAATTCATAATTTATTACAATTATTTTCATCAGAAATTAAAATAGACCAAATAAAAAATAAATCGTATTATGAAATTAAAAGTATAGCAAAACAAACTTCATATATTGAATTCGAAGATGATTTTAATGCGTTTTTTAAGTTAGTAAATGATAAATTTATTTCGTCTGTATTGATATTAAAAGCCTCTAATATTTTAAATATAGATGAAATTAATACAACTCTTAAAAGGTTTTTAATAGACCATAATTCAAAAAATAACAATCTTTTTAAAACTGAAAAAAATCAAAAATTAAAACAAATTGGTAGTATCCTTTTAAAATTGGATTTTATAGACCAACCAAAAGAAGAATTTATTTCATGGGCTCTAGAAAATTACAATTTATATATTGATGAGATTTTTTCTTTTTTAAATAATTTTAAACATAAACTTCAAAAAAGTATTGGCCAAACAGTTCTTGCCATTAAAGAAATTGAAGAGAATCATAATTCAGCTTTGAAAATATGGCAAGAAGAAATTGAAGAAAAACGATTATTATTTAATGTCTCATTACAAAATGTATTAATAAATCATTTAGATTATAGTCCTACCTTTCTAATGCAAATTGAAAAGCAAGCTAAAAATGAAGGATTAACTTCTAAATCAGTGTCTTGGGACCCTCCAAGAATGGTAGGATGGAAAATACTCGCTGAAGGTATAAAAATTGAAAAAATTGACTTAACGACAATTCTTAATGAAATGGTTCCTGAATTTTCTAATTATTCTGCTGAAGACACTCCTAATGAGGACAAACTTGTAAGTGGAAGTCTTTTTACAGATTATGTGCATTATATTTCAAAATCTGACAACAGAATAACACCAAGAATTGCAACAAAAAATCTCTTAGAAAAATTATTAAGATCCTCAGAAATAATAAAAATTTTAAACCTTCATTCGAATAATATAAACAATCAACAAACTATTAGTGAATTAGTGAATAATCTTCTTGTTAATTTGGGATGGCCTGATAAAAAGGAAAAATATGAAAGTAAACTTGCAGAATGTATTGAATTTAATAACGGGCAAATATCTATGAGCAAATCATTTAAAGGAAATGAGCTAAGGATTATATGTGAAAGTTATTGTAAAGATTTAGTTGATGTATTAAGCTCTAAATTAGGATATGATGAAGAGGAACTTTTAAGTTTAATATCCTTAAAATCTCCAGAATATAAATTTCGAACCAAAGTATGGAGTGAAGAGGTCAGGGAATTAACAGTAGGCAGTGCTTTGTTTATACTTAGTGTTTTACTTAATGAAGCATTGCCAGACAAAAAAAATATTTCCGAAAATTTACTCTTTAATCTCAGAGAACTGAACAATAAACTTCTAAATCCAACAAGCCATCATAATTCATTTGATATTGATACAGTTATTGAAGTTAAGGAAATATTTAATATTTTAAATTTAACCAAGGAACTTATAATTGAAATGCCTTGGCATTTTTTTCCTGTCCAAAGAAATGGTTACCAACCTACAATTTTAACTGGAAACGCATGGAGTCATAGTCATAAAGAAAACAGACAATTAAGTATAATTCTTTGGTCAGATGATTATAATTCTGAAAAAATGTTAATTTGGAACCCAAGTAAGTTAAATCCTGTAATCCCGGATCCAATTATTATAATGAGACAATAATTTTAGTTACATACTAATGTTCCTGAACGAATTATTCGTTGTAATAGTTAAGACTTTATCTGACAGTCGGGTAATTTTTATTGATTTGTTTTTGGGTTTTCTAAGACATATTAAATTATATCTTAACTTTGAACTAAAGCTGTTTTAACACTGGGGAGTATCTTTAGGCGATAATGAATACCCATTCCTACCTACAAATTATTTTTTTCAAGTAGGTTAAACTTCAATAGATATATTTCCAATTCGAATAGGACTTTTTAAACCATATTACCAATAGTCAGTATTTAGATTGGATAGTATCAATTCTTTTACCATATGATTCCACCTTTACCCGCTTCATGTGCCTATTCTCTAACCTTTAACGCATAAATCGTTATAAATCATTGTTGTCCGGTAAATCCGTAAAATGGTTAAAAAATTGGTATAACATTCTGATAATGAATACCTGTTTGTAAAAACCGGCTGAAATTGACCAGGCAACCCGGACCAAATTGACCAGGCAAACCGGCTGAAATTGACCACCCTTTTTAGTGCTAAATAAGGTCAGATTTAATTGGTAAAAGAATGGTAAAAGAGGTGCCTACCTTTCGATTTAAAAAATCGGAAAGAGATGGCAAATAAACCAGTTACCATGAATAGGATCAGATTAATCATGCAAAGCCTAAATCAAGGCGAGAGTATTATGGAAATAAGCCGTAAATATGGTATATCCAGAAATACTATCAAGAAATACCGTAACTCACTGAGTTTAGATGGTTCTACTGTAGCGCCCATCACTGAGTTAAGTGATGAGCAATTATCGGATCAACTACAGAGCCCTGTAAAGGAGGAAGATAGTGGAAGCAGGCACAGTCGACTGAAGATTAAAAAAGAATTCTTACTCAAAGAGCTCGCCAAAAAGCATATGACCAAACAGCTTTTATGGGAACAATACAAAGAAGAAGAGGGAGATAATGCTTATAGCAACTCTCAGTTTGGTCATTACCTCCACAAGTGGGAATGTCAACAAAAGACTGTCATGGTATTAGGGAGTAAACCGGGCGAACGATTAGAAGTAGATTATGCAGGGGATAAGCTAACCTATATAGACAAGGAGAGCGGAGAGATAAAGCAATGTGAGGTCTTAGTTTGTGTATTGCCCTATAGTGACCTTATTTACTGTGAAGCCCAGGAGGATCAGCGTCAGATGAATTTTGTAGAAGGTATAGGTAGGTCGTTACATTACATTGGATGCGTACCCAAACTTATCATAAGCGATAACTTAAAAAGCGGCGTAAAAAAACCTGACAAGTATGAACCTGAGCTCACAGAGTTATGTGAACAGATGTCCCTATACTATGAGACACACATGACAGCCACACGCGTAAGGAAGCCCAGGGACAAAGCCAGTGTCGAACGTAGTGTAAGGTTGGTCTATCAGCGCATATATGCCGTTATAGCAAACAGACCATTGTCTGATCTGACGGAACTAAATAGGTTAATATCCAAGGAACTGGAGTACCTGAACCACCGCAAAATGGAGCGAAACAATATGAGCAGATGGGAAGAATACCTGGAGATGGAGAAGCCTTGTATGCTGCCCTTAAAAGTAAGTAAGCTTTTAGAAGTAAAAAAAGGCAGGATCGGAAAAGTAAACAAAAACTACCACATACAATTAACGGAAGATAAGCACTATTATAGTACACCTAAGGAATATGTATCAGAAGAAGTGAAGATGATAT
>Ga0247840_10005008_pt1 | contig 20356 bp, 14 predicted proteins | sample LaCruzMarch2015__FD_192404 | JGI IMG/M metagenome (GOLD analysis project Ga0247840, IMG submission 192404) | Freshwater microbial communities from meromictic Lake La Cruz, Castile-La Mancha, Spain - LaCruzMarch2015_17m | ecosystem: Environmental > Aquatic > Freshwater > Lake | place: Spain... | reverse complement strand
AAGCGTGTTTTTCCATTTTTATTCTCGTTTATAATGGCTGAAAAAAAAGTATAGCCCATAGTTTGGTTAAATTAAAGAGACTAGTCAAAGTTATAGTCAATTGAAATTTAACCTTAGTAAATCTATTAAGCATATGTCAAAATCATGAATTCAATTCTTCTCTATCCTTAAAATACTCCAACGCCTCTGGGTTCGCTAGCGATTGTAAATTACTTATTTTTTGGCCGTGAACCGCTTGTCTTACCGCTATTTCTACTGTTTTGCCGCTAATTGTTCGCGGAATATCTTTTACTTCGAGAATTTTAGCAGGTACATGTCTTGGTGAGGCATTTTTTTTTATGATTGATCTAATTTGATCTTTTAATTCTTGTGTTAAGTGTTTGCCATGATGTAATTTAACAAATAGCACAATGCGAACATCATGTTGCCAATCTTGACCGATAACTACAGAATCAATAATTCCATCAATTTTTTCAACTTGACGATAAATTTCAGCAGTACCTATCCTTACACCTCCTGGGTTTAAGGTGGCATCTGATCGTCCATAGATAATTAAGCCATAATGCTTGGTAATTTCCGCAAAATCGCCATGCACCCAAACCCCTTTAAAGCGATTAAAATAGGTATCGTGGTAACGTTTTTTATCAGGATCTTGCCAAAATCCTATTGGCATAGACGGAAATGGTTTAGTACAAACTAGCTCCCCACGCTCTTCAATTATTGACTCACCAGATTCATTATAAATTTCCACACTCATGCCAAGACCTAAGCATTGTAGTTCACCACGATAAACAGGCAACATGGGGTTACCTAAAGCGAAGCATGAAATTATATCTGTACCACCTGAAATTGAGCTAAGTTCTAGGTCATCTTTTATATTTTGATAGACAAAATCATAATTATTCGGGAGAAGCGGCGAGCCCGTTGATAAAATTGAACGTAAATTTTTAAGCTTAAATTTTTCTTTTGGTTTAATGCCATCTTTTTCTACAGCAGAGATAAATTTCGCAGATGTACCAAAAATACTAACTTTTTCTTCATCGATAATTTTAAATAATATAGATGAATCTGGATATGCTGGTGAGCCGTCATATAAGGTTAAGGTGGCTCCTAAGGCAAGACTCGATACCATCCAATTCCACATCATCCAGCCACAAGTTGTATAAAAACATAAATTATCATTAGATTTCATGTCAGTATGCAGGCCTAATTCTTTGATGTGCTGTAATAATGTACCACCTGCACTATGGATAATACATTTAGGAATGCCTGTTGTTCCTGATGAGAAAAGAATGTATATCGGGTGCGAAAAAGGTAAGGATACAAAGCTAATATTATCGCTAGGTTTTTTAAAATCATCCCAACTAATAGTTTTATTTAAGTCATTTATCGCTATATTTCTATTATTAGAACAAATCACAATTTTTGTTAAAGATGGAATGCCTGAAATAATTTCTTTTATTTTATTATATGAACTGTGAACTTTGCCGTGATACTGATGACTATCAGAGATAAATAATATTTTGGGTTCTATTTGACCTAATCTATCAATGGCCGCCTCTGCACCAAAATCAGTAGAGCATGATGCCCATATGGCTCCAATTGAAGTTGTTGCAAGCATTGCAATAATGGTTTTGCCGCAATTTGGCATTACAGCGCCTATTCTATCACCCACAACAATGCCGGCATCTTTTAAACCTGCAGCTATTAAACTTACTTCTTGTTTAAGTTCTTTATAAGTTAGAACTTCGCGTCTACCTTGTTCATCAATGCTAATCAGGGCGATATGATCATCATCCCGGGATAATAATTTTTCAGCAAAATTAAATTTTGCACCGATAAACCATTGGGCATCTAGCATATCAGTGTAGTTATTAATAATTTCTGATGGTTTTGTATCAAATTCGATATTGAAATAGTCACAAAGAGTTGGCCAAAATAGATTAATATTTTTAATTGACCAACTGTGTAATTCTTCATAGTCCTTAAAACTTTCTTGGTGTTTTTCTTCCACAAAACGCATGAATTTCCACATATTACTATTTTCGGGATGCTTTGGTGTCCAGATAGCTTTATTCATATTTAAAATCCAAATTTGCAATAACTATCAACATTAATTGATTTTTAAAGAATTAAATAGTATTTGTAAATTTGTAACCTGGTTGCGAGTAACCAGTTTACGATAATGTATAATTCTTATTAAGATTCACTGAAAGAGGTTTACTGTTAGATGATATCTGTGGGATAATTTTTTTTTAAATAGATCTCGCAAAGGTGAAATTATGGAAGACAATAAAGGTAAAGCGTTAGGGGCTGCATTGGCTCAAATTGAACGTCAGTTTGGCAAAGGCTCGGTTATGCGTATGGGTGATGGTACTGCCTTTCGTGATATTGAAGCTATTTCTACAGGCTCTCTTGGGTTAGATATTGCGCTAGGTATTGGCGGGTTACCTAAAGGTCGAGTTGTCGAAATTTATGGTCCTGAATCTTCTGGTAAAACAACATTAACATTGCAAGTAATTGCTGAGTGTCAGAAAAATGGCGGAACAGCTGCATTTATTGATGCCGAACACGCATTAGATCCAAGTTATGCTGAAAAATTAGGTGTTAAAGTTGATGAGCTTGTTATTTCTCAGCCTGATACCGGTGAGCAAGCCTTAGAAATTACAGACATGTTAGTTCGCTCAGCAGCAGTTGATGTAGTAATTGTTGACTCAGTTGCCGCATTAACACCAAAAGCTGAAATTGAAGGCGAAATGGGTGATACGCATGTTGGTTTGCAAGCAAGATTAATGTCTCAAGCATTAAGAAAATTAACTGCTAACATTAAGCGTTCTAATACTTTGGTTATCTTTATTAACCAAATAAGAATGAAAATTGGTGTTATGTTTGGTAGCCCTGAAACCACAACAGGTGGTAATGCACTAAAATTTTACGCATCAGTTCGTCTTGATATTCGTCGTATCGGCGCCATAAAAAAAGGTGAAGAGACGATGGGAAGTGAAACTCGTGTTAAAGTAGTTAAAAATAAAGTAGCTCCTCCTTTTAAAATTGCTGAATTTGATATCCTATATAATGAAGGGATCTCAAGAGAAAGTGAAATTATTAATTTAGCAACCCAATTAGGCTTAATTGAGAAATCTGGAGCTTGGTATAGCTATAATAATGAAAAAATTGGTCAGGGCAAAGAAAATGTCCGTATGTATCTTAAAGATAATAAAGAATTATCAAATCTTTTAGAGCAAAAAATACGGGATGAGTATTTGGTTAAAAAAACAAAAACACTTGCTGAGTCAGTGGCTGAAGAGATTGAAGAGTAATGCATATAATCATGCCCTGCGCCTCTTAAGCAGGCGCGAGCATGGTGCTCATGAGCTTGCAACTAAACTAGCTCTAAAAGGCTATCTTCATGATGATATATTAGAGGCAATTCAAAAATGTATTCGTCTAGAGTTGCAATCTGATGCACGGTTTGTAGAAAATATTTGTCGACTTCGTATACGGCAAGGTTATGGTCCTGTAAGAATTCGTAAAGAACTGCAAAATTTACATATTGATAATGAACTTATAGCTTCTGCTCTGCATCAAGAAAAAGATAATTGGCTAGAATATGCCGCTTTAGTTTTAGAGAAAAAATTTAAAGAGCAAATCGAGCTAACATTTAGCGCCATACAAAAACAAAAACAATTTTTGTTGTATCGCGGGTTTTCAACCGATACCATTAATATGGTTTTTAATAATTATTAATAAAGTTGTGTAATATGAAATCTAAAGAATTAAGAAAAGCATTTTTGGATTATTTTGAAAAACACGGCCACCAAATTGTGCCTTCAAGCCCATTGGTGCCAACAAATGATTCAACGTTATTGTTTACCAACGCAGGTATGGTTCAATTTAAAGATACCTTTTTAGGTCACGAAACGCGCCTATATACTCGTGCGGCAAGTTCACAGTGCTGTGTTCGTGCAGGTGGAAAGCATAATGATTTGGAAAATGTTGGGTATACAGCAAGACACCATACATTTTTTGAGATGCTTGGAAATTTTAGTTTTGGTGATTATTTTAAACGAGAGGCTATTACTTATGCTTGGGAGTTTTTGACTAATGTACTTAAATTACCAGCTGAACGTTTATGGGTAACAGTATATAAAGATGATGATGAAGCTGCAGATATATGGCTTAAAGAAATAGGTGTATCGAAGGACAGATTTTCTCGATGTGGGGATGAAGATAACTTCTGGTCGATGGGTGACACCGGTCCGTGTGGTCCATGTTCTGAAATTTTTTATGATCATGGTCCTGAAATTCCTGGAGGCCCTCCAGGAAGTGCTGATGGTGATCTTGATCGTTATATTGAAATATGGAACTTGGTGTTCATGCAATATAACCGTGATAAAGAAGGTAATCTTCATCCATTACCAAAGCCTTCAGTTGATACTGGCATGGGTTTTGAGCGAATTGCGGCAGTTATTCAAGGTGTTCATTCTAATTATGAGATTGATAGCTTTCAGGATTTAATTCATGCAATTGCTAAATTAACTAATGGAGTGGATATTAACCATCCTTCATTAAAAGTTATTGCAGATCATATTAGAGCGTGCTCATTTTTAATTGCTGAAGGAGTTTTACCTAGTAATGAAGGACGTGGATATGTGTTGCGACGTATCATTAGACGCGCAGTGCGTCATGGTAATAAACTTAAAATGCCCACCCCATTTTTTTGTAATTTAGTGAAGCCACTTGGCAATATTATGGGGGATGCATATCCTGCCTTAATTTCAGAACAAGCGATTATTGAGCGAGTTTTAGCACAGGAAGAAAATCAATTCGCACAAACTCTAGAGAATGGATTAGCTATTCTTGAAGAGCAAATTAAGAACTTGAAAGGTGATGTAATTACAGGTGAAATTGCTTTTAAACTTTATGACACTTATGGATTTCCACTAGATTTAACCGCTGACATTGCACGTGAGCATAATTTAAAAATTGATACGGATGGATTTAATATCTGTATGGAACAACAACGCACGCAATCACAATCAGCTAGTCAATTTAATGTAGATTATTCTAAAGTGTTGCAGCTTGACGAGGTTTCATCTTTTCATGGATATGAAAAAAATTCATTGCAATCTAAGATTATTAAAATTATTTGTGATGGCGAAGAGGTTAACGAATTAACAGCCGGAAAAACAGCATATATTGTGCTTGATGATACTCCTTTTTATGCAGAAAGTGGAGGGCAAATTGGCGATAAAGGTGAGATCTATTGCGATGCAGGAATTTTTCGTGTCGATAATACTCAAAAAATAGGTCAGGCTATAGTCCAAATTGGTGAGTTAACCACTGGTATATTTAAGCTTCAACAAAAGGTGCATGCATCTATTGATGCTAAAAGGCGTGATGCTATTCGTTTAAATCATACTTCAACTCATTTATTGCATGCGGCATTAAAGAATATTGTAGGCGCTCATGTTCAACAAAAAGGATCTTTAGTTGATTTCGATCGCGCTCGTTTTGATTTTTCACATAACGAAGCATTATCAAAAATTAATCTTAAAGAGTTAGAAATTTTAGTAAATGAAAAAATTCGCGAAAATTTTGAAGTTATAACTCAGGAAATGAGTATCGATGATGCTAAGAAATCTAATGCTCTAGCTTTATTTGGTGAAAAATATAGTGATAAAGTAAGAGTCCTATCCATTGATGATTTTTCTAAAGAATTATGTGGTGGCACCCATGCTAAGCGAACAGGTGATATAGGTTTATTTAAAATTACATCAGAATATGGAGTAGCAAGTGGTGTTAGGCGGATTGAATTTTTAACCGGTGTTTACGCCTTGCAATGGGTGCATCAGGAGTTAGGATTACTCGATGGTATTGCATCAGATCTTAAAACTACTACAAATTTTGTAAATGAAAAGCTTGTTCAAGTCTTGCAAGAGGCAAAAATTCAAGAAAAAGAATTAACCCGTCTTAAACAAAAATTAGCAGCACAATCAGGAAATGCTTTACTTTCAGAGGTCCAAAAGATTGGTGAAGTAAATTTATTAGTTAAGAAAATTGATAATATCGATGGTCAGGGTTTAAGAACAATGCTTGATCAATTAAAGTCTAGTTTAGATTCTGCGGTTATTATTTTAATTTCTGTATCTACAGATAAAATAAATGTCGTTGCGGGAGTGAGTAAATCTATCTTAGGGAAAGTACCGTCTGCTAGAGACTTTGTAACACATTTGTGTGGTAAAGGTGGTGGGCGAGATGATATGGCTCAAGGTGGTGGATTATTGCCTGTAGATCTTGATTCAAAGATAAATCTTATCGCTAATATGATTAGTAGTTCTTAATTTTATTTGAAAAAAAGTTGGGCTGTTCAGCCCAACATTGACAAATTTCACCGCAAATTAATTAACCTATTGTATTAAATATGTTTAATTGGGGGTGTGTTGAGCATTGCTCTATAACATCCTGGATTTCGGGGGAAAGACTCGGTATATAAACGTTTTGGAGAATTTATGAAAATGAATTATCAACATAACTTAGCATAAATTCAGATTTTTTTAATACTTAATATTTCGTTAAGATTTTTATTTTATGCTTAGTGTATATATATAACTCAGCAAGGGTGATTTAATATGCCAGGTAAAGACGAAGAACTTAAAAAGTTAGAGGTTCCAAGTGAAGATCTAACTTCTGTTGATAGTGGTAGATCTTGGTCAGTTCCACAACAATACGCTTGGAGAGCAGCGAATTTTACTGTGGTTGCAGGATCCACTACATTATGTATTTTAGCAGTTCAAAGTCCAATGAAAACTGTATTAGTTAATTTATCAAGGCAATGCCCAATTATGCCTATTTCTAACGCTGGAATATTTGGTGTTGCTAAATTATTGTATGCTGGAACGTTATCTATGCTTGGCGGTTCTTTTTTAAGAACTTCCTGGAATTCAGTAGCTAGAGAAAGTTCTAAAGTTACTGATGGAACATTTGCTAAAGAAGGCTCAACAATTGCCGAAGGAAACGAGTCAGCTTTTGGATTACTAGCTAAAGAAGCAGCTTTAGAAGATAAAATTGCTAGGGGGCAAAGTATTATAGCTATGACTTTTGGGGAAATGTTATTAACAAATTATTCTGAGTCATTATCTACATTGAGAAAAGTACCAGATCTACTTCCAGCTGATTTTAGACCTGGAACTATGCATAATGCATCTAGATTAATTGCCGGTGGTTTTGCGCCAAGATTTTGTTCGGGTTTAATTAATATGACATCTTTATGTATTCTTGAAGAAAAATTGGCCAGTATGATGTTATCAATTGAGGATGACGGGAGTAGACACTTCGCTTCAGGCGCATTAAGTGGGATGACAGGGGCTTTTTTTTCTTATCCATTTGCCTTATTTAAGGATTATGTACAAGTTAAATCTACTGTTAAAGGTGATAAATTATATAATAAAGGCGCATTTACAGCGGCAAAAGAATTGTATGCTACTTTTCAAGTAGATCCACTAAATTCTTTGAAAAATTTTGGTATTATGAGTGCAAAACAACTTCCATTGAGGTTGTTTCTTACTGGAACGATATTTGGAATTATTGGAGGCGTTGGAGGCCGTTTAGGCAGTGAGCCATTAAGTGCAGTCGTTCCTGTTGAATTTCAGCCTCCATCTCCAGGTAGAGCACGCGTTGGTTTCTTTGCTTCTGGGCAAATATCTAATCCTGCTGTTAGAGAAGCTGGTGAGGAAATTAGTCCTCCTCCTGTTAAATTGCAGTAAGAACTTCAAGCAAGAGTAGGTTTACTGGTAATAGGTTCAATAGGAGCAGTACCATCGCTATTCTTACATTTACCCTCAATAGTAGTTTTTGGGGGTAGATATTGTCTTGCAAACAGTCCCATTTTTTTTCTGGCAAGTGATGCTGATGTATCTACTGCATCCGCGAATAAGAAAACTCCAACTGCTAAACCAGTTTCTTTTCCCCACTGAGTGACAAATTCAGATGCAAATTTAAATGCTGGTCTATACATGAATCTTTCCCCTTATATTTCTATAGAAACCTTAAGGTTTTCTTAAGACAAGCATCCATTATATATTAATTTTTACAAAGTAAAACTATTTTTTGAAAAAAAATAGGCATCCAGGTCAAATTTAGTAACTTTTTTTGTTGTAACTATTTGCCAAAAATCAAATATTTTTCATTTTTTTATAGATAAAAAATGGCAATCTAGTAATGATCTCCATAATAAATCGCCAAAAAAATGGATGATAGATTAAATTTTTCTTAGTCTTATACGCATTCCAACATGCTTTTGCAGAAGCTTTTGGCGGGGAGGCGTAAAAAATTCCTGGCATTCCATGTGTTACGTGGGTATCAATATATCCTAAGCGGGCAATAGTAATTTGTTGGTTTTTTGATGCTTTCTGTTGCAGACCTTCCAAATAAATTTCAATAGCGGCCTTAGATGCACCATATAGACTATTCTTAGATCTTCCTCTGCATGCAGCAACTGAGCTTAGAAAAATTAAATTATGTTCTGTTTGTTTTTTATGCCAGTAAGCATTAATAATATTGGCAGTATTTGTTACGTTAATAGTTATTAATTCATTAATTTTATCAAAGTTAAGCTCGTTATTATTAAGCATACAACTATGAGCAATAAAAAGATCGATGTTTTTATAATGTTCTAAATTTTTAATTAAAGAAGAAATATCTTTAGATAAATCTTCTTTAATAATTTCACAATTTACGTGATGGCGTAGATAGATATCATTGGCTATAATTTGAAGTTTATCTTTATCTCTACCAATAAGAATTAAATTGTTTTGCTTAATCGCTGCAATTCGTGCGAACTCTTCAGCAATGATTGATGTGGCGCCTAAAATAATCCAAGTTCTCATAATAGTCCTAAACGCTTACCTAACAATGAGCTCATCGGGCTATTATATTTGTTTAATAACTCAGCAAATTCTTTATGTTTAGGATACATTTTTATAAATTGTTCACGGTTAAGGTTTAAGTCTTTAGCAAGATAAACACTACCGCCACTTCTAGTTATAAATCCATTCATCGCAATAATAGCTGATTTAGCTTCTTTATTATTAATAAAATCAATAGCTAACGTAAATCCCTTTTTCGTAAATGATAATAAACCTAACCCTTCTTTAGTAAAATACTTTAAAACCGAAAGGGTAGGTATGGCCTTATGTTTGTTAATTAAAATTAATAAATTAGATATTATATCTATGGCATTATCTTCATTAAATATAGCCTGAAATTGTAATAAACCATTTTTTCCATATAAGTAGTTCCAATTATTAATTTTATCTAAAGGATTGTTATAGTCCAGAAGACTAATGATTTTTTCATCTGGTTTTACATTATGAAAGTAGGCGCGATTAAATTGTTTCATTAAATATTTATTTATTAGGCGGGGAGAAAATTTTGGTATAGAAAATTTATTTTTAGGTATTATTGATAAATTTTGTTTTTTAGGTTCAATGTGTGAGGCAACGGTTAGGATAGTGCGTGTTTTATTCAGTAAATCAAGCCATGCTACTTGATAATCTTCTTTAATTCCTTCAACTTGCATATATTTTAATAAGTCTTCTATATAGGTAAATTTAATCGATTTTTTTAAGACAAAGGGTGATGCTTTTTTAAGTTTAATGGCTATTCGCTTTATAACTCCAGTTAAACCAAGCCCTCCTATTGTTGCTTTAAATAACTCTTTATTTACTGAGTTACTACAAATTATGGATTTATTAGATATTTGTAACTCTAACCAGATAATATGATCCCCTAGGCTTCCCTCTTGATGATTATTTTTACCATGAACATCATTGGCAATACCACCTGCTAAGGTGGCTTTTAAAGTTCCAGGAATTACCGGTGGAATAAAATCTGAATCTAATAAAAAAAGGTCTTGAAATGTTACCGCTCCTTGGCACACGGCAATAGAAGTTTTACGGTCAAATGATATTATATGATTTAGTCTGGATGTATCGATAATGGTTTCTTTATCATTAACACAACAGTCGCTGTAACTTAAACCATTACCACGAGCAAGTATTCCATTAGAGCCATTTGTAATTAATATATCTTCCAATTGCCATTCGTCATCAGGACGCATAGAGATGGATGAAGTATTAATGGCTCGACTAAAATTAGAAAATTTTTTTAATTTAGATTTCATCTTATGCCAAATGTTATAGAAAGTTGGGCAAGGCCTAATAATACTTTACAGATAATTTTTCGTCTTTGCGAGTGCTATCTTAAGACGTACCTGTTGCATCATAAATAAAATATTTTATTTTTCGACTATACTTAAATTAAACCATGAAATTTTAGTGGTCTATATGATTCAAATTATTATGTTATTATTTTTTATTTGTATCTTTTTAGGTTAATACGGCTCCGCGTTTAGATAAGAATAATAAAAAAGGAGATAGATGTGGATGGCTTAGCTACAAAGAGCAAATCAAATAAACAAACCCAAGATTTGTTGATAAAAACTCATGCATTGCTTGTTAAGCGTATAGCTTATCATTTGCTCGGTAGGTTGCCGCAAACTATTCAACTTGATGATTTAGTGCAAGCAGGCATGCTTGGTTTATTAGAAGCAGCTAGTCATTATGACGAAACTAAAGGTGCTTCATTTGAAACTTACGCAGGCATTCGTATTCGTGGATATATGTTAGATGAAGTCAGACGAAATGACTGGGTTCCTCGTTCGGTATATCGTAATTCACGATTGCTTTCAGCAGCTGTTAGAGCCGTAGAAAATCGTGAGGGACGTGATGCTAAAGATTATGAAGTTGCATGTGAGCTTGGTATTAGTTTAAATGAATATCATCAAATATTAAATGATTCTGTAGGTGCTCATTTATATGGTTTTGATGATCTAGGTGTCACTGATGATCAATTAAAAGATGAATCGCTAGGGACTTCAACCGAGCCGCATATCAATGTGCTAAATGCTGATAATACTGCACATTTGTCACAAGTTATAGATGGCTTGCCAAAAAATGAGCGTATGGTTTTGTCGTTATATTATGAACGAGATTTAAATTTAAAAGAAATTGGCGAAGTATTAGGTGTAAGTGAGTCAAGAGTCTCCCAAATTCATAGTCAAGCAATGCATAGAATAAAATCACGACTTCCCGAATAAAGCACTCTAATTCTATTAATATATGCATTAAATAAAATATTTAAGTTATTAAAATTCACTATTGTAATCTCATTATAGTTACTTTATTCTGAAATCATGAATAAAAATTCTTTTCTTTATTATCAGAGCGCTTGTTTCTTAAAGTTACCTGTAAAAATTTTGGATCATATAGATGGTTTTGAGGTAATACTTGGAAGAAGGCGTTATTTCTTTCGCGGAAGTGATACTCCATTTAACTTTAGCAGTAGCATTAGTGTCGCTAGTAATAAATATTGTATGAATAAAGTTCTCTCAGAGGCCGGGTTACCGGTGCCCAAAGCTGATGCTTTACATCGCAAAGATTTTAAAGAAGAAAGAATTAAATCGATAATGAAAGACTTATCTTTTCCAGTAGTTGTTAAGCCAACTATTGGAACGGCATTAGGAAAGGATGTCATCTGTAATATTACTAATATAAAGCAATTACAAAAGATGATGGCAAAACGATTTAAGGAACATGAATTTTTAACTTTAGAAGAATTTCATGGCGATCTAAACTCTTATCGAGTGCTTGTTTTTTATAATAAAGTTATTGGGGTGGTTCAACGTTTTCCCGCAAGAATTGTAGGCGATGGCATTCATACTATTAAAGAATTAATTGCTTTAACTAATAAAGAGCGTAAAAAGTTAAAAGATAAAGTATCGCTTGGACCTATTAAAGTGGATGATGAATATCTCATCCGGTTAGGCGAGCTTAATCTAACTCTAGATATGGTGCCAAAGCTTAATGAAACTATAGTTCTATGTTATACCTGTAATTCTACTCGTGGTGGAACCATGAAATCTTTAGGTAAGACAATATGTAAGGAAAATGCCAGTTTATTGTGTAATGCATCTAAGGCATTGAATCTTAATATCGTTGGTTTTGATGTGATTTGTGAGGATATTAGTATTCCTATAGAAAAATCACGAGGATTAATTATTGAGGCGAATGACAACTCAGATGTCACTATTCATGAGAATCCAATGTATGGTATGCCAAATATTGTAACTAGGCATATAATGCAACGGCTTATATGGAGACACCCAATCTCTTATCTTATTGCGCTTTACAAAGGCAAATTAAGTAAATTTTATGTCAAGATATCTATGTTATTTCTGGGGATTATTGCATATAAATTATTAACATGATGAGAAAATATATGCCTATTAACCGTATTCTAAATACTTATAACTTTCCAGCTAGAGCTTTAAGAAATTTAGGTACTTTTAATACTAATTATATGGATGAGGAAGCGAAAGAGGTTTTTTTTCATTATGCAGGGGTAAATGCAGTAGACAGACATGCTTATCCTGAACTTACAGGAATTAAAAAATACTGCGCTGATTTTTTGCTAGATCTAATGAATGCTAGAATAAATGATGAATTTCGCTATTTTACAACCTCAGGTTCATCTGAGTCTGTTTTGCTTAGCGTCTTATTATTGCAAAAAAAATATCAATCAGCACATCTACATCATGGTGGTCAGTTAAATATTATCGTAGGTACTAATAGTCATATTGCTTGGTTTAAAGCAGCAAGATATTTAGGTATAGATTTGCGAATTGCAAGAATAGATGAACAATCATTAATAATTGATAATACGCATATCATGTCATTGATTGATGAATATACTATTGGTATTTGTTGTACATTAGGTGCGCCAACAACTTTGCTTTGCGATGATATTTTAAGTCTTAATAATTTATTGAAAGATTATTTTCAAGCTACAGGTCAATATATTCCGATTCATGTAGACGCCGCTAGTGGCGGATTTGTTATGCCTTTTCGCTATCCAGATGTCCAATGTGATTTTTCTTTGCCTCATGTTTTTTCTATCAACATATCGAGCCATAAATATGGTTTGGTTTATCCAGGTTTTGGTTGGTTATTAACGAGATATACTAAATGTTTGGATGAGCTTATTGATGAATCTGATTATTTAGGTGCTTCTATTAAGCGCTTTTCTATCCAGTTTTCCCATTCTGCATCGCATCTTATGACGCAGTATTATTATATTCAAACTTATGGAAAAACAGGGTATACAGAAATTATTAATAAACTATATGATTTTGCAGAGTACTTAAAGAATAGGCTTAATCAAACACAAAAAAACATGCAATTTCTTGATAGTTCAGGATTAAGTTTGCCAGGATTAATATTTTATATAAAAAACATAGAGATGGTAGAATTATCCCGAAAGTTAAAAGAAAAAAATTGGTATTTGCCTGTTTATTCCTTGCCTAATTCAGGTAATATGCCGCAAGTTGCAAGAGTGGTTATACGCTATGGCTATGATTTAGAATTAATTGATAAGCTTGTATCAGATATAGCGTTGATAATAAAATCTATACAATTGGAAACTAAATTTACAACACTTGCTTAAACTTAAATATATATGTACTGAATCCGAGCCGTGACCTTAAGGGAGCGTAACCTTTGGGAGTATCAAACTTTTCCGTTCCCTTACGGTCACGGCTCGGATAATTTACGCTTGTGGATTAACATGGATTCATATAGCTCAATTCTTTCTTTACCTGTAGAATATTGTCTTAATTTAAATTTTTTGTAAGAGTTAAATATGTTGGAAGTAAATCAAATAAATATTAGCCTTGATGATTTAGAAAAACGAATTAATTCACTTCGGGGGTATCTTTGACTTCGATCTTAAACTTGAACGTTTAGAGGAAGTTGTTCGTGAATTGGAGGAACCAAGCATTTGGGATAATCCTGCACGCGCACAAGAACTTGGACGTGAGCGTTCGACTTTAGAATCTATTGTTCATCAATTACAAGATCTTAGTCAATCTATTATCGATTCAACTGAGCTTTTTGCTCTAGCACGCATAGAAGAAGATGAATCTACTATTCATGAAATATCTAAAGATGTGGAGCGCATTGAGAAGGCAGTTGCAGATCTTGAGTTTCATAGGATGTTTTCGCAAAAGATGGATTCAGCTAATGCTTATCTTGATATTCAGTCAGGCTCAGGTGGCACTGAAGCTCAAGATTGGGCGGAAATGATTTTAAGGATGTATTTGCGTTGGGGTGAGCAGCATGGTTTTACTACTGAATTAGTTGAGTGCTCAGCAGGTGAGGTGGCGGGAATTAAATCTGCTACTATTCATTTTACTGGTGAGTATGCATATGGCTGGCTTAGGACTGAAACAGGAGTTCATCGTTTGGTTCGTAAATCACCATTTGATTCAGGTAATCGCCGTCATACTTCATTTGCATCAGTTTTTGTTGCTCCAGAAGTGGCTGATGATATCGAGATTGCCATTAATCCCGCTGATTTACGTATAGATACTTATCGTGCATCTGGTGCTGGTGGTCAGCATGTTAACCGAACTGATTCGGCAGTAAGAATAACTCATATGCCAAGTGGGATTGTTGTACAATGTCAAACAGATAGAAGCCAACATAAGAATAAAGATTATGCAATGAAGCAATTGCGCGCTAAATTGTATGAATTAGAAATGAATAAGAAAAATGCAGAGCAACAAGCATTGGAGGATACTAAATCAGAAATAGGTTGGGGATCGCAAATTAGATCATATGTTTTAGACCAATCACGCATTAAAGATTTGCGTACCGGTGTTGAAACATCTAATACCCAAGCAGTTTTAGACGGTGATCTTGACCAATTTATTGAAGCTACTTTAAAAGCTTTAGGAGATAATACATGATAGATGATAAAATAGACGAACATTTAGATGAATCTGAAGTTTACCAAATTCGTAAGCAAAAATTAGCTTCTTTAAGAGAATCTGGTTTTAATTTTCCTAATAAATTTCGCCGTGAACATTTAGCGCTAGATTTAATGCAGCTCTATTCACAGGATAAAAAGGAAGAATTAGCTGAAAAGAAGGTTAAAGTAGTAGTAGCAGGACGTATAGTTCTTCGGCGCATTATGGGTAAGGCGAGTTTTTTCCATATTCAAGACTTATCTGGCCGCATTCAAATTTATTTACGGCAAAATGATTTAGCTGACGTTTATGATGATTTTAAATCTTGGGATTTAGGCGATATCGTTGGTGTAAATGGTGAATTATTTATTACTAATACTGGTGAGTTATCAGTTCATGCAGACTCACTTATCTTATTAACTAAATCTTTACGGCCATTGCCAGATAAATTCCACGGTTTAACTGAAAAGGAATTGCGTTACCGTAAGCGTTATGTTGACTTAATCGCCAATGAAGAGTCGCGCAAAATATTTATGATTCGCTCAAAATTAATAAAGGCATTTCGCCAATTTATGGATCAATCTAACTTCCTCGAAGTAGAAACGCCAATGATGCATCCAATACCAGGTGGTGCTTTAGCTCGTCCATTTGTTACTCATCATAATACCCTTGATATGCAAATGTTTTTGCGTATAGCGCCAGAGCTTTATTTAAAAAGGCTGGTAGTAGGTGGGTTTGAGCGGGTTTATGAAATTAATCGTAATTTTAGAAACGAAGGTATTTCAACTCGTCATAATCCTGAATTTACTATGATTGAATTTTATCAAGCTTATGCTGATTATCAGGATATGATGAATTTCACTGAACTATTATTTAATCATTTGTGTGATGAAGTATTAGGAAGTCGTAAGATTGATTATCAAGGGCAAGAAATTGATTTTTCTAAACCGTTTGCAAGAATTAGCATTAAAGAGGCAATTTTACAGCATCATCCAGAGGTAAAAGCAGCTGATCTAGAATCTGTAGAACAGGTTAGATTAATATTAGATAAACTTAAACTTCCCTATAAAAAAACTGATCTTCTTGGTAAATTACAAATGATCATATTTGAAGAAACAGTGGAAGATAAATTAATTCAGCCAACTTTTGTGACAGAATATCCAACGGAAGTTTCACCATTAGCCAGAAGATCAGAAGCAAATCCTGACGTAACAGATAGATTTGAATTTTTTATCGCGGGACGTGAAATTGCTAACGGATTTTCAGAATTAAATGATGCTGAAGATCAAGCAGAACGTTTTCAAAAACAAGTTGAAGATAAAGATGCTGGTGATTTAGAAGCTATGCATTTTGATAGTGATTATATCGAAGCATTGGAATATGGCATGCCACCCACAGCAGGTGAGGGTATTGGTATTGATAGATTAGTAATGCTCTTTACTAATAGCCCGTCAATCAGAGACGTAATCTTGTTTCCACAATTACGTAAGCTTTAGTAGGTTGGGCCTTGGCCCAACCCTGAGGTATCGACGCCTTTTTTAAATACATATATTTTATCAATATTGTATATGATTTTTATGTGTGTCGTTCCCGCTTAGGCTGGAATCAATTCATTTTTGAGGCGCTGTGATTGATTTTTGGATGGATCCCCGCTTACGCGGGGATGACAGACAAAATATGTCGATACCTCTGTGTCTAACCTACAATTTTTCAGAATGAATGTTTATTCCCAGCTTAATGTTCCCCCAGCTTGATATTCAATAACTCTGGTTTCAAAGAAATTTTTCTCTTTTTTAAGATCTAACATCTCACTCATCCAAGGGAATGGATTTTCAGCCCCTGGGTATTGCTCAGGTAAACCTATTTGATTTAGGCGTCTATTGGCAATGAAATGTAGATATTCTTCGAACATTTGCGCATTCATGCCTAAAATACCGTGCGGCATTGTATCTTTGGCATATTGATATTCCATTTCAACCCCTTCTTTAATCAGGGTAATGATCTCGTTTTTGAACTCAGCAGTCCATAAATGTGGATTTTCAATTTTAATTTGATTAATTACGTCAATACCAAAATTCATATGCATTGATTCATCACGCAAAATATATTGGAATTGTTCAGAAGTACCAACCATCTTGTTTCTTCTACCCATAGATAAAATCTGAGTAAAACCAACATAGAAAAATATTCCTTCAAATATCACATAAAATGCAATTAAATCACGTAATAAACGTTGGTCGTTTTCAGGAGTTCCCGTATGAAATGTTGTATCACCTAAGCTTTGGGTAAATGGTAATGCCCATGATGCTTTTGTTGATACAGAAGGGATCTCACGATACATATTAAAAATTTCAGCTTCATCAAGACCTAAGCTTTCAATGATGTATTGATAAGCATGTGTATGCAAAGCCTCTTCAAATGCTTGACGTAATAAATATTGTCGGCATTCTGGATTAGTAATATGACGATACACTGCTAATACCAAGTTATTGGCAACTAAAGAATCAGCAGTTGAGAAGAAACCTAAGTTTCTTTTTATGATTAAGCGCTCATCTTCTGTTAAGCCATTAGCATCATGCCATAAAGCTAGATCAGCGCTCATGCTGATTTCATTCGGCATCCAATGGTTGGCACATGCGGTTAAATATTTATCCCACGCCCATGTATATTTAAATGGCACCAATTGATTTAAATCTGCACGACAATTGATGATTTTTTTATCATCAACATGGATTCTGCCCGCACCAATTTCTAATAATTCTAAGCCGGTAGCACCCATTGCTTCAGTATTTTGTGGTCGTTCTAAAGTTGTACTTGACATTAAATTCTCCTTTATTGACATGCTTCACATTCAGGATCAGAAATTAAACATGCCTTTGGTTCATTGTCTAATTTTACTGCATTAAGTGCACCATCATTAATTGTTGATTTTTCTGCATTACTCGCACCTAAACTCCGCAAATAATAAGTGGTCTTCAAACCACGGATCCACGCTTGGCGATATAATTCATCTAGTTTTTTACCAGAAGGTTGAGCCATATATACATTTAATGATTGCGCTTGATCAATCCATTTTTGTCGTCTAGATGCCGCTTCTACAAGCCACATTGGCTCAACTTCAAAAGCAGTAGCGTAGCGCGCTTTTAAATGTTTAGGGATTCTATTAATTGGTTGCACACTACCATTAAAATATTTTAAGTCATTAACCATTACTTCATCCCAGATATTTAGTGCTTTTAAATCAGCAACAAGATATGGGTTTATAACGGTAAACTCACCAGATAGATTCGATTTAACGTAAAGATTTTGGTAAGTAGGTTCAATAGATTGCGATACTCCACAAATATTTGAAATAGTAGCAGTAGGGGCAATTGCCATAAGATTAGAGTTGCGTACTCCTTCAGTACGAACTTTTATCCGTAATGCTTCCCAATCAAGCTTTTGTGAGCGATCTTGTTCTAAGAACTGGCCGCGAGCTTCTTGTAAAAGATTAATAGAATCTATAGGAAGAATTCCTTTGCTCCATAATGATCCTTCATAGCTTGAATATTTTCCGCGTTCTTTGGCAAGATCACATGAAGCATTAATCGCGTAGTAGCTAATGGTTTCCATTGAACTATCGGCAAAATCTACCGCTTCAGTTGAAGAATAATCAAGGTTAAGCATATACAATGCATCTTGAAAGCCCATAATACCTAAACCTACAGGACGATGCTTTAAGTTCGAATTTCTTGCTTGCGGAACAGAATAATAGTTAATATCAATAACGTTATCTAACATTCTTACCGCGGTATCAATAGTACGTTTTAACTTAGCATCATCTAATTTTCCATTAATTATGTGCTGCGGTAAATTAACACTTCCAAGATTACATACGGCAATTTCATCTTGTGATGTATTTAAGGTAATTTCAGTACATAAGTTTGAGCTATGAACAACGCCCGCATGCTGTTGTGGTGAGCGTAAATTGCAAGCATCTTTAAAAGTAAGCCATGGATGGCCAGTTTCAAATAGCATAGATAACATTTTTCGCCATAATTTTACCGCAGAAATTGTTTTTGCGTTTTTGATAAGGCCTTCTCGCGCCTGCTCTTCATAGTTAACGTACATAGTTTCAAATGCTTTACCATATTGATCATGTAAAGTTGGTACTTCATCTGGAGAAAATAAAGTCCATTCTCCATCTAGTTCTACGCGTTTCATGAATAAGTCTGGGATCCACAAAGCGGTATTCATATCATGGGTACGACGTCTGTCATCACCAGTATTTTTACGTAATTCTAAAAATTCTTCGACATCACGGTGCCAGCATTCAAGGTATGCACAAACAGCCCCTTTACGTTTCCCACCTTGATTAACAGCAACAGCTGTAGCGTCAGCTACATTTAAGAATGGAACTACACCTTGAGAGCGACCATTAGTACCCTTAATATGTGCACCCATAGCACGTACTGAAGTCCAGTCATTACCTAGACCACCTGCAAATTTTGACAGTAGGGCGTTATCTTTAATGGCGCTATAAATTCCATCTAAGTGATCGGGAACTGTAGTCAAATAGCAGCTTGATAATTGTGGGCGCACAGTACCTGAGTTAAATAAAGTAGGAGTTGAGGCCATATAATCAAAAGATGAAAGTAATTTATAAAATTCAATGGCTTTCTCTTCTTTTTTAGCTTCACGAATGGCAAGACCCATAGCAACACGCATGAAAAAGGCTTGAGACAATTCGTATCTTATGCCATCTTCATGGATAAAATATCTGTCATATAAAGTTTGTAAGCTTAAATAGGTAAATTGCATATCTCTTTCTGGGAGTAATGCTTTGCCAAGCTTATCTAGATCAAACTCACCTAATTTAACATCAAGAATACCTTGCTTAATACCATGGGAGATATATGCTTTAAAATAAACGGGATAAATAGCTTTCATCTCATCAAAGGTAGCTTCTTCTTGTATGCCTAATTTACTAAGAGCTTCACGACGATTGCTATCAAGAAGTAAGCGTGCACTAACATAAGAGTAATTTGGCTCAGTTTCAACTAATGTTCTAGCTGCCATAATAAGCGCTTTATAAACATCTTCTAATTTAGCTTGATTATAGAGATTTCTAAGCGCGTCTTTAATTACAGGATCTACTTTAACATTAGTAAGATCACGGCATGCTTCGGTAACAATAGTGTTAATACGTTGTAGATCTAGTGGTATAAGATCACCACTTGGATGAGTTATTAGTAAGGTCTTGCTATCTTTAGATTGAAGTTTAGCTTCCTTATCACGAGATTTACGACGCTCTTCACGGTATAAAACATAAGCACGAGCAACTTTATATTGAGTGTTCCTCATCAAAGCAAGCTCTACTTGGTCTTGAATGTCTTCAATATGAATAGTTCCACCAGAAGGTAGTCGACGCTTGAAAGCATCTGAAATTTGTTTAGTTAATTCATTAATTTGTTCATAAATACGACTTGATGCTGCAGCATTTGACCCTTC
>Ga0247840_10005003_pt1 | contig 20369 bp, 33 predicted proteins | sample LaCruzMarch2015__FD_192404 | JGI IMG/M metagenome (GOLD analysis project Ga0247840, IMG submission 192404) | Freshwater microbial communities from meromictic Lake La Cruz, Castile-La Mancha, Spain - LaCruzMarch2015_17m | ecosystem: Environmental > Aquatic > Freshwater > Lake | place: Spain... | reverse complement strand
GGCTACGCTCAGTTTGCTAGAGAAGCGTGTCGCGGACTTGCGGGCAGATGTCTTTCGTGCGGGTCAGCGGGCTGCTGTGAGTGACGATGCGCGGAAGTTTGTCGCATGCCCTTTTCCTTCTGCGCTTTAAGATTCTATGATTACCAACAAGCCCTTTTCCGCTCACTACGACTATCAGAACGCCTCTCCTGCAGAGCAAGCCCGCGTTGAGGCGGCGTATGTTAGGCTGCGGGCGCTGTTGCGCTCTGGGGACGTCATTAAAGCTGCTGTTTTTTGCGAAAATATTGCCAAGGGTAGGTTTGTCGTTAAGCCGCTTATTGTTCGTGGAGGGGAGATTGTTAATTTGTCTCGGTCCGTTTGTGACCTTTGTCAGATGGATTGGGACAGTTCTGACGCTGTTCGGGTTGTCGATGTGGGCGGGACGTCACCGACGTTGGTGTTGGCAGATGCCATAAACAGTCGCTTGTCTAAGCCGTCTAAGCTGGCGCGTGGTGTTTCATTGGAGCTGATTTGATGACTGAGCCAAAAATTGTTTTGAGTAAGTTTTGCCTGGACCATGACCAGCGGGCTTGTCGTGTTCCTCTGCCTGAAATTGTCGCGGAGGTTACTGCAAACTTTCATTTAGCTAAACCCGGTTACCGTGACGGGGTGCTATTGGTCCCTGTTGAGCCAAGCCGATTCCTCGGGCAGATCGTTGTTTTGCGTGAGGGCGAGCTGCTTATTGGCTCTTATCGCAAAAGGGCGGCCGGTGAACTGCCGAGAAAGGACGTGCGCTCGGCTGAACTTCGCCGTACAGAGCCGGTTGCTGTCGATATTGTCCTTTATCATCGTGATGTTCTTGCCGAAGGCGGCGAGAATTCTGATATGTCGGCCGACTACGAAATCATTAAGGTCATTACAAAGGTTATTACCGAAGACCAACCGATGCCGCCCGAAACCCTCATGGCTAATAATTTTCTTGATTCCGGCGGGACGGCTACTCATATGAGCGACAGCGAGTTTGTCGCTGCATTGCGGAAAAGTTATTTCTTCTGGCGCGACAAAGCGACGCTAAGCGTCTGATGCCGGCAAGCGAATGCGAAAGCAGTAAGTTTTATTGACAGACCGTCTTATTTTTGATAGATTGACGATATCAAACCCGCCGCGCCTCTGCTTGCATGCGTAATTCGGCGGGTGTTTTTTTATGGCGCGAAATTTATATTCCGACGTTCTGACGATAGACGATTTTCAGCGGGCCAAGGTGGCGGACCGCAAACGAATCTTGTCTATGCCGGTGTCCGAGGCGCAGCGCTTAGCGTCGTCTATCCCGATGAATACGCGCTTACGTTTGGTCAGCCGCGATTTGCCCTGACGAGTTACTTGACGAGCTTTTAGGTGGGCGGCGCCTGTAGTCGAAGAGGATTTTAGAAGCCTACGGCTGGCGTATCTTCAATGCATGAACATATTCATTGCTCTGATTGGGTGTTTTGCGTTGCTTTTGGCGTTCACTTTTCAGTATTACATCGTGCGGGGGCTGGAGCGGGCGCGGGCGCGGCGAGAATTGGCGGCTTTTGCCGCCGAAGATCCTGTCGGCTATGAACTTTGGCTGGCTCGGGCGCGGGTGGAGATGGGCGAGCAGGCTATCTCTGAGTTAACGCGAGTGGCGTAGCTGTGTTGCGCGGTCAAAGCGCGGCATTGACCGAAGCTCGGTTCAATGTTATTGGTTTTGATGGGTGTTTTTGCATTCACCAAAACCGATATGAGAGCCTTTTTTATTGTTGCCGCTTATGTCTTCCTGGCTGCCGCCACGGGGGAGACGGCGGGCTATTCTGTTTGTCCGTGCTGTGGTCGGACACTCTCGCAGGGTGGGGGAGGTGTGGGCTCTGCGACCGGCGGGGATTTAACCGGGCAACCCGGGGCTCCGACTACTCCCGGGGCTCCGGGGCCGGGCGCTAATCCCGGCGGGAATTCTGCGGCCGACCGATGGGTTAATGGTTTGGGCACCAGCTCTATGGGGCGCTGTGGCGAGTATGGCCGCCAGCTTGTTGGTCATATTACAGGGGATAACTATTTTTTTAATGGAATCGGTGGGGCCGCGTCCTCGGCCGACGGCTATTTGATGAGAAGCGGTCACTTTGACCGTGTTCAAGACACTGGGGTTTATTCCAACGGCGACACGCGCATTTACCAGGGCGGAAAGAAGGGGTATGGTCACTGGGAGACGTATTATAACGGTGGGTGGTATTCTGACTTTCAGCAAAAAGGGGCCTTAACTGGCAATATCGGGAGCTATTATTCTTCCGCACAACTTTACCGCCTTAAATGAATATTGATTTCTCTATGGGTTGTTGTATCTTTTCACCGATGAAAACTGTTTTGGCTATTTTTGTGGCTTTTATTGCCTGTGCTGCGTTTGTTCGCGCGGAGGGCGATGGGATAGTTTTGTCGCTGCAGGATTCTCGTGATACATGTCGGCTGATTATGTATGACTCGACCCCTGCGGGTGATGTTGACTCTGCGTGCGCCTCGTTTGCTGTATTTGAGGGGGACCCGAAGCGGCTGATTGGTTCTTATGCGACCCTTGGGGAGGCCCTTCAAAACATCTCTAATCCGGAAGCCCTTAAGGAAATCCAGTTGGCATGGGGTAGGCATTTCCTCGAAAAATTCAAGACCCGTGCGGAGGCGGAGGCGGGAATTGCCGTGCTCGAACAAAGCACGGGGCCGCGAGATTTGAGCTTGCGGCTTATTCGGGAGGCCCTGCCAACCATGCAGTGGAACACCGAGCCTTGACCTGCTCCCGAAAAAGGCTATAACTTTCCCTGTGAAGCGTTTGCCTTTTGTTGTTTTTTTGTCGTTTCTTTTCTTGGGCCAAAATGTTTTTTTTGCCTATGAAGAGGATGATGACCGGCCTCGCACTCGCGCGGGTGGCATTAGCCACTTATTGCTCATGGGGACGCCAGGACCGCCCCCGACGGCCTTTTTGCCGCCCGGCGCTAGCGGCTCTGAGCATCAGGCGATTTGTCCTTGCTGCGGAGTTCCTTACGCGGCCCCTAACATTGGTGGCGGAGGCCCTGGTCAGCCCGGTGCTCCTGGTCAGGGTGGTGCCCCATATGCTCCATACACTGACAAATATGCCGGAAACTATGCTTCTGATGGGAGTGTGCCACCCGGGGCCGCCCTTGTTCAAAATGGAACCGCTCATATCGATTACGATGGCTCTTCTGTCGTTGTAAATGACCCATGGAGGCAAGCGGGCAACTCGGCGGGCGTGGATGGTGCTGTGGTTCCTTTTGTTGTTCAAAATCGAAACGCGAATGGCGGATGGACGTATCCCCAAGGGACTCGCGTTTTAGCTGTTAACAACACGAATGGCCGGTCCAGTTGGGGGATTATTGGCGACAATGGCCCGACTAACGCTGGACGAAATGAAATGAGTCCAGCTATGGCAGATAACCTTGGTGTTACAATCCGTGATAGTGCTGATAATTATGTTAACAGCACCAGCGGTGACAATATCACATATTACTTTTATCCAAACTCGCGATAGTGTATCTTGTTTATATGAAAACCTTGCTTCTGCTTTTGTTCCTTGCTTCTGTTTCTTGCGTGCATGCTTACGATGTTGTGGATGGTGCGCGGGGCGGGTATGTTATTACCGCGACAAAGGCATTGACCATTGCTACGCCGAGCGGTGAAGTTGTTCAGCTAAGCCCGGAGCCGTTTATTAGTAATGACTGGGAGATGCCGCCAACGGCGCCGATTGTTTGCAGTTGGGACCCTACTGGCACTTGGGTTGCTGTTTTTATGCAGCAGGCGCGAATGGACTCTGTGTTTGTGTTTAATCTCAAGACCAACACTGCGTTGGTCCAGAACGATGGCCCTGATGTTGTTTTTCCTGAGTGGTATAACGCGCACGGTGTTGTCTATTCTACGGTCGATACCCCGGGGACGTGGAATGGTAATTCTTTAACTGTTAACACGCGGGTTCTTTGGCGTGACGCTAGTGTGCCGGCTCGCGAAATGCCGCAGGTTCTTACCGTTGCAGAAGACGGGTCGTTTAGTTTGCGTCCGGTCGTTGAGCCCGCGAAGTAAGCGCTCTTTGTTATGCCTAATTTCCTGAAAGAAAACGAGCCGGTGACGGTCGCCTTTGATGGCTACGATTTTGGTGACCGGTTGTTGGAGGGTGTCTCTTTTCTTGCCGCCGTCGTGCAGACGAAGGGCAAGGTGACCGTGACTGGTGTGGCTGTTGCGCCTGATGGTGAAGCCTACCTTTCTACGCTTAATCGCTCCATGTGGCTTAAGCGCGCCAAGGCCTACGCGAAGGGGGACCTGGATATTATTCTTGGAGATGCAGGTTACGATATTCCTACTGGCTCGGCCCCGTCCCGACCCGAGCCGATAGCACTCCGCGCGCTTACCATTCACGACGTTTTGGGGCAAATGGCCGCAATGGCCGACGCGCCGCTTGCTGGCTGCTCAGGGGCCACTAAGTTGCCTGTGAGTCCGGCGACTGGTAAGGCGCCCCGACGGCGGTGAGAACCAAAAACGACATTATTCGTGCCCGTAGTCACGGGTTGCGTTATTTTGATATGGCTGTTGCTAAGGTTGGCCGGCCATTCATTGTCCGTGCCATCATTGAATCTCCTACCCGTCAAGAGAGCCTTCATCTGCAAGCCCATGTTGCTGTGACTGAGATTTTATCGCTCGATGAACCGCTCGAGCAGACATACAACATAGATGAAGCTTTGGGGGCTGATGAGATAGAGCACATTTCTAGTGCGCTCGGCATATCTGGGCCGCACATCGACGTCTGGGAGCGTAAACCCAACGTATATCCTCTTATCGATGTTGTCGCTGCGTGCGGGGAGGCTGTCATCAGGAACGTCAACGCCGCAATTTCTGAGCGGGGAGCCTGCACGGAGGTTGCGTTTCCTGGCGAAACCGATGACTCGACCGCGAATTGTAAGCGGCTTCTTGCGTTGGCGTATGCCGGCACGAAGTCGGCGCATGCCAAGTTGTGGCGGAGAAAATCGAAAGGCAGCGGACTGCGCTTGTTTGAGTGTGCGACGACAGGCGCTCATGCTGCTATTCGGTTCGTTGCCGGGGAAGGTGCATCTGTCGTTAAGGCAGGAACGGACGGACGGAGTATCGAAGGCGCCTTGCTCGCGGCGGCGGCGAAAATATCCCATAGCGGGGACGAGGGGCATCTTTTTTGGGCGCCGGCTACACGAAATGTATGGTGGGTTATGGCTGAACGCGATATTACCGGGCCGTGGGATGCGGAGGAAGAAATTGAGCGGATTTTATCTATTGATGGCATTAGCTCTGTTGTGTGTGGCAAAGAAAGTGAACCGAGCGGTTCGGGGTGGAAAGACCTTGGTTATATTGCTGGACATCGGGTTGTTTCAGCGGGGGGCGTATCTTGGGGGTGATGAAAGCAAAAGAAATGGCTGAGCGGTTTAATGCGTCGCCGACGGACGACACTCTTATCAAAATTGCCGTGGATTGCGTTAAGGAAACCAAGGTAATCGCGGAGGCTCGTGGCGTGCGGTCTAATCACGCGATGGCGGCGGTTATCCGCGAGATGGACGACAAGTGGCGTGCTTTTGCTCGGCTTTGCCCGTCCGTGGCGCCGGACGGGTTTCGCACGGCCATTCATAGGCTTGTTCCTGTTTCGAAGGAGGTTTTCCCGTGACAGTTTTTCACGCATCCCCTAAATCTCGGATTGTTACCTTTCGCCCCTTGAGCCATTTTGGGGGCCGAGAGGCTGCTGTTAATCGCGGGGCCTTTTATCTGCGTGAGAAGCGGCGAACGTTTCTCTATGTGTGTGAGGCTATTTTTGCAAACTCTCTTCGGATTGCTGATTACGGCCTTGATATGGGGAGTGCTTTGCGGCTCGCCGATGCGCTTTATTATGATGAGAGGCAAATTACCGCTGGGGAGCGGGAGTCTGTTCTTCGTGTGTCGGCCCGACCGCAGGATGCGGCTAAGCAATTGGCCGCCATTTTGCTGGCCAAGGGATATGATTCTATCGTTTATCAAAATCGCTTTGAAGGCGGTGGGGACTCATGGTCGATTTTGAAGCCTGACCAGGTTCGGATTATTACCATCGAACCGCTCACGCCTGAACCTCTTGGTGTCTCTTGGCAAGGTGACGAGGGTTGGTCGCGAAGATATGTTTGCCAAAACTGTGGGCACAGCGGACGGTGCTCTAAGGAGCTACGCGGCCCTGAAATTGTGTGTCCGATTTGCTCGACATCGACGCCCGGGCGCCGGCTTGAGAGTATCTTGGCCGGAGGAGAAAACTAAGTTTAACGTGTGGCAGTATGCTCGCTAATTGCAACTTAATGGACGAATCAACTCTTATTATTGGCGATGTTCACGGGGCGGGGCGGCTTCTTTGGAGACTGGCTGAGGAGAATCCCGCCGAGCAGATTGTTTTAGTCGGGGACCTGTTTGACCGTGGCGATGAGCCGGAGTTGGTTTGGGATTTTATTGTCGAGAAATCCCCCATTTGTCTTTTGGGGAATCACGAATATAAAATGGCGCAGTTTTTCGCGGGGAAGCGGGAAAAAGGGCTCCCCAAGGCTTACATGCGTGCGTTGGCGCAGCTTAATAGTCATGGTGTTTCTAATAAGCGGTTGCGGAGCTTTATTGAGGCGATGCCGCATCACTTGGTTGCTGCTCCCGAACTTGTTGTTGTTCATGCTGGTATTGAGCCTGATGCGCCATTGACCCCCAATCTCGAAACCAATGTTTTTGGTTGCCGGGCCATGCGCAACGAAGTCAAAAAGCGCAAGGATGTGTCGGGGGCTTTTTGGTGGGATCTTCATACCTCCGGTCCGCTTGTGGTTTACGGGCACCTTACTTCACGTGGTGGTGTTCGTGTTTATGGCCAAGATGGGCGACCGCGCAGTGTTGGCGTAGATACGGGCGCTTGGGCGTCCGGGGTTTTGACCGGGTATCTTTGTGATAAGGGTGACCCTTTTGGTGGTGGCCTTGTATCTGTCTCTGGAAAAACTATTGATTTATGAAACTGACATCAAAAATGGCGGCTGTAAATATCCCTGCGAGCATTCTTTTGTTCACATGCGAAAAAGCTTCGTGGGTGTTTGTTCGGAAGGGGGATGATTTTTCGTTTGGGCGGGTGGCTAGGTTTCTGGCCAGCGAAAGCGAGCGTGCTAAGGAACAGGTCCTTTTGGCTGTAAGGCGGACCTTTTCTCTAGGCGGTGGAGCTGATGAGGTTGGCCCTATGTGCGAGGTTGACATTCAAGCGTTTGTTTCCCGCCTAGATACTGCATTATGTGCGTCCTCTATTGGCGTTGCTGATGTTGAGATTCCTCAGTTTTCAGTTTCAGTTTCATCGGCGGATGAATTTCTGGCCCTTGTGTTATCGGGGCGGGATATTCATCGCGTTTTGTCGGCCATCCTGAGTGACACTGCGACGGTGAGGCCAAACGGGGGTGCTGTCTCTTGATATGTCAGCGGTGAATTCAGGTGGAGATGAGAAGTTGTTTCTAGCAGCGACCAAGCGTCGGGAGTTGTTCCCAGACCCTGATTCTTTGCTCGATGTGGCATTCCAATTGGCCACAGTCGCGCGCTCATCTGCCTTTCATATAACCTTGACCGTTGTTAGTGGCGCCTCACGTGCGTTTTCGCAGAACAATTTTTATGAGCTTCCTGTCTTTTTAATGGAGAACTACGATGCTGCGCACACTGGGTGTTCGCTGATTGTGAGGAGAGTCGAAGATGGTCCTGTCGAGCCGATATCTCGACGGCCTTATAAGACACTGGCCGGCGCTTTCTTTTTTCATGGTAAGTGGCTTCTGATTGACGAAGAGCAGATGAAAGATGCTCATGTGACCAATTTCGCAACAGGGATGCACTTGCCTGTCGAGGACGGGGTTTTATTTTCCAGTCTCTCTGAAATGTTACCCGAGGTTTTCCCCGACACCGCCGCCTGATGTATTTATGCGACTCGAAAAATGCTTTCCAAATTTAAAACGGCGTGTATCTTGAGGCACATCAACAACGCTTAATCTGCCATGCCTGAACCCATTCATAGTGTCCCTAATCCTGCGCGTAAAGGCGCGTTTTCTGTGGCAGAGATTCAGGAGGCAGTTGACTCAATCTTGTCTATGCCAGATGAGGAGTTTGACAGGCTTGCAGCCAGCGCTAAGGCCGAGGCGGATGCTGCTCCTGATTTCTGGAAAAACGCGGCTGAAAATCTTTTCACAACAACACTATGATTATTAACATTACTGACGCCTGCGCGAGAGCGCAGGAGGCCAACTTCATGAACGCATGCCTTACCACGCATGCTTTGCCCGAGCACCCCGACGGTGTTGCTCTTTCTGTGGCGGTTTACCCCAAATTCCCCGACCATGTTCGCAATATCGAGCAGGCGAAAGAGTATCTCGACCGCGTTTTTTCGAGCATGCAGGACTGCGCGGGGTGGGAGTTTGAGGCTCAAATCGGCAGCGAGGCAGACCAATGAGTGCTGATTGTCTGCGCGAGGGGCGGTCTGATTTCTGGCGAGAAGACTTTCGTTCTTACGCTTCTCAATGGGGTTATGAGCCAGAGTCGCCTGTCGCCAAGTTGATTGATTTCGTTCGCGACGAATACCGGGCAAAATACGGCTGCGATTACCTTCTGACGCGAGAGGGCGAGGCTTACCGTGTCTCACCCGGAAGCCGAAGCGACGGTTCTGTGTCCTTGTACGGCGAAAGTCATCTTCTCGCTGATGCTGCCAGATTCGGTGTCTCTATTTTGCCGAGCGTCCTAAACCGACAGTCTCTTGCGGAGGGCGGCCATGCGTGAGGCGGGAATCGAGCGGGCGCAGTCGGTTTGTTGTGCAGCCTGGTGGAGCGATGGGTGGCAACGGCTAATGGACACAGCCGCCCGTGAATATGATGAGCGTGCGCTTCCGTATCGTGGTCGAACGGACTACATCTACGAACGCACCATGCGCGCCCATCAACGAGATGGGCGCAGCACGCCTTGCGATTGTCACATATGAGCCTTGATGAACAAATCAATATTGCGGACAGGCTATTCTCTACCATAGCAGCCCCTGATGGTGGGCGCGGCAATCTGGTGATGCGTTTTCTCGGCGAGCCGCGTCAATTTTCTTTATCGATGGATTTCCAGGTTAATGGCAAAATAATCACTTGGCAGGGCGCCGGTGATACGCTTTTGGCCGCGTTTGAAAGCTTTCGACAATCTGCACTACGCGCACGGGGAGAGCAACAATGACGCCTATTTCAAAAAACGACATTCTCTGCCGATGGCCGGGCGTCGCGCGCGATATTGATGTTATTCGCGGTGATTTTCCCGGCGGAAACTGCGAATTCTTTTACGCGCGGGAGCCGTTAGGGAGGTTCTCGGAAGTTGCGGATGATATGGCTGCGACCTATCCACTTTTCCCAAAAGACAAACGTCGAACGGCGAAAATTACTTCCAAACTTCGGGGCGGCGAAGAGTCTTGGCCAATATTTGTTGAGGCTGACTCGCTTTTCATTGTGGAGGGGCGGCATCGGGTGGTTGCTTTTCGTGCCTGCAATATGCCTTTTGTCGATGTCATTTATGTTATGCCGGCGATAAGCGCGGACGATGTGCTGTGTCACGCTTAGCTTGCCCGGGCGCCGAATTATGATATAATTTCTCCCGTGACATACTTTTTAGCAAAAGAACGACTTCGGGAACAACTTAAACCCGCATTAACTATCGGCGGGCCTTTCCGGATGGCCTCTGGTGCGATAAGCGATACCATGCTGGACCTATCTAAGGTTCTTAGAGAACATAAAACCCAGGAGGCCCTCGCGGAAATGTTTAGGCAAAGCAACCTTTTAAGGTTTGACGCTGTCGGCGGACCGGTCTGCGGCAGCGACCTTGTTTGTGCGGCTCTTTGTCGCGCCGGCATTGCTCCGCATTGGTTCGGGGTTCGAAAGGAAGAGAAAGGAAGAGGCTACGACAATGGGGCTATTACTGGAAACCTCTCACCTGGGGACAGGGTTCTTGTGGTTGAAGATGTTTGCACGTCGGGGGGCACATTGATTCGCGCGATTCGCGAGATCCGCAAATTTGGAGCTGAGGTTGGTTCTGTGTTGACCGTTGTTGACCGTGGCGGACTCCTTAATGTTGCCAGCGAGTTTCCTTCGGCACCTACTAAGGCGCTTTTCCTGCTTGATGAACTCCGGGTATGACCGGGCTGTGACGTTATGGCGAATTTACAATGCCGGCATCTAGCAGGGCTTGGCCTAACGTGATAGCGTTACTGGACCCGTTTGTTGAATTCCATCGGCCCTTTGATGTGTAATATGTTTTTGGATCGTTAATTACGTTACTGAACGCTCCTGTCGCGGTAAGGCCCTGGGCCTTAAACACAATGTCTTCGTAATCTTGGTCGCTGTCTATAATCAGGTCTTCAAGAGCGTATGCTGTTGACGCTGAGCCTCCAATTTGCGCGAATTTCTCTTGATAGAACGGAAAATTGCTCCCACTGCTTGTGTTCGTTCTGCTTAGCGACGTTACTCCGAATAACTGCGATGATTTTGTGTCTTTTTTTCCTGTTGTGGCTTTAACCCATGCCTGGTTACTGGCATATCCGCCACGGTATGAGTTGTTAGCTACTTGGTATAGTGCATCTGGTGTTTCGGTGATGTCACCCAGGCTGTTTAGGAGAGCGTATGCATGTGCAAACGAGCCATTAGGTATTAAAAGCGCAGCAACCGTGTCCCCTGGACGAAACTGGAACTCCTTGTTTCGCACTACGGCCGTTTGGACGGTTGCCGTTGTTATGCTGATTGGTTTGTCGCGTGCAACGTCAATGATCGTGTTAGCCCTATCTCCGTCTATTACTCTGCGCATTAACTCCATCAAAAACCTTCTCTGGCCTTCGGCTGTATCAAGATTGTATTTATTGCTGCCCATTCCCTCTAATGACACCAAAGCCAGCGTGCCCGCATAGCCAGCACCTCGATATACATAGTCCACCGTCACTGTTCCGCTTTGCCCCACTGTCCATGGAGGGTTCCCAAAATTTTGGCTCATCGCATCGTTTAGGCCAATCGTCGGACTCCAGCCCGTTGGCCGTGCCGATGCCATTAATTGCTCGCCGTCCCAGTGCCAGCCTGACTCTGCCGCTAGCTTAGTTGGCTCTCTTGTTTCGATTGAGGCAGGTCCGGCGGCCAAGCTTTCATTTAGCCGGAATTCCTTTATCCCTCGCGCGGTAAGTCCAGTTATCGGCTTTCCGATGCGGAAGACCCAAATTGACCGGTTTGGTTCCCATTGCGTGGCTGCTCTGAGTTGTCCTGTGCTCGCCTCGGCATCGTTTTGCCAAACAGCTTCAATCCTCCTATCTATCATTGCGCTCTTCATGCCCGTCAGCATGGTTCTTGTCTCGGTTTTGAGTTTTTCTATTACTTGGGCGGGGCTTTCAGATCCTGTAAAAGAACCGCCGGATGCACGATATATCTCAATTGCGCGATTTATGCTTTGAGTGTCTGAATCTAATTTTTGTTCAGCGGCGGTTTGACTTATGTTTGTCATAGCGACGTATCCGCCGCCGCTTAGAACCGCGATCCCCGCCACGACCACTAATATTTCTGTAAGTGAAAATCCCGAACCTCCGACGTGGTGGAAGGTTTTCATATTACTAGTAAATCATACGCTCATTCGGACGTCAAGCCTTTTTGCGGGATGTGTAAGCCTCTGCGAGTTTCAATAAGGTTTGCGTTCCGTTCGCACTCGGAGCTTTTGGACGAGCCGAAATATACGCGCTTATTTCCAATTAAGTTCCGTATCTTGATGGCATGAATCAAGCGCCAACTCCCCGCCGCGAAATTGACCTCCGAGATGTGCACGCCGGGCAGATTCCGTCCGCCGTGCTTGCATTGTTTGATGAGGGCGCTCTTTCGGACCGGCCTATTATTCTTCTGCCCGATTACTATCGCATTTTTGTCGCAGAGCAGACGCGGGCGGAGCTTTACCACCTTGCCGTTGAGATTGGTGGCTATGTGGGAATGGCGAGGTTGACTGGCGGACGGCACTAATTACCTTTGCTGGTTGACGGGTTTTGACGGGCTTATTATTCCTTCTTGGATGTTCCAAGAGTTCCCAAAGGAGGCAGAAGCAGCTATGAGCGCTGGAAAGGCCCTGTTTTATCACGGGACCTGCGCGGATAACCTCCCTGATATTCTAAAAAACGGAATTGTGCCCGGCGTGTCACGGAACTGGAACGACAGCGATGATGGTCATGTTTATATGTGGTGCCCTGACCGCTATGCCAAAATGGATGGCAATGAGGATGCCGAGCCGATTCAGAAGCACGACCGCGCGTTTGTTTTGGCGGCGGAGAATAGCGAGTTTGCTCTTGCGAGAGCAAAGGACTGTCGGCGGGTTGTTCTTATTGTGGCGCTTGACCCATCCGCTGTTTCTGATGATACAAGTTCTGATAATATGCAGGGCGCAGTCGAGCACCCTGGAACCATTCCGCCCGAAGCAATTGTTGGCGCCTATATCGACAAAGAACCCCTTGATTTGTTTCGTGGTTATTTCGTTGGAAACGTAATTCACCGGGACAATGCCACGCAGCAGGACTGGACAGAGGTTGAAAAAAGCATTGGAACCATTTTTGCGCATTCAAACATCGGATGCACGCTTTATGAGAAGCTTGATGATATGATTTCTGGAATGGTCCCCGTAAAGCTTCCTGAGCCGCCTATCGAATCGTTGGCGAGGGGAGGCCGCGTTAAAGCAAAAGCTGCGAGGCACTCGTTGGCAAAAGCTTAACGATTGACATAGCGGGGAATTCTTGTTATTTTGTTGCCATGTCAGAACACACAGACAACGCTTCTCCTGAGACCACGATTCCTAAAATCGTTCTCACCGGCGGGCCCTGTGCGGGGAAGACAACGGCTTTGTCGAGAATATTTACTCGCCTTGCATCTATGGGGTGTCGGCCAATTATGGTGCCCGAGGCGGCGACACTGACGATACTCGCCGGGGTAGACCCTGGTGTGGTTTCTGGTCACGATTTTCAGTTAGGCCTTGCACTGACGCAGATGGCCCTTGAGGATAGATTTGAGGATTACGCACGGAAGATGCCCGGGCCGGAACGACCCGTGTTGGTTTGTGACCGGGGGGTCATGGACGGCAAAGCCTATTGCGATGAAGGTAGCTGGAAAAATCTCCTTTTGGCTCTCAACAAAAGCGAAGTCGAACTTCGGGAGTGCCGGTATTCTGCGGCCATTCACTTGGTTACTGCCGCGCATGGCGCCGAGGAATATTACAATCTTGATAACGCCGCACGCAAAGAAACACCAGAGCAAGCGCGCGCGCTTGATGACCGCCTACAGGAAGCGTGGCTACTGCACCCGCATTCTCGCGTTATTGATAATTCCGGAAGCTTTGCCCATAAAATGCACAGAGTCGAAGAGGCTGTGTTGGATGCGCTGGGACTTCCAGTCCCCATTGAAGCTGAAAAGAAATACACCCTTCCACTTTCTGCTGAAAAAGCTCTTGTTGAATCTGGGGTGCCATTTGCTAGTGTTGAGATTGAGCAAACTTACCTTTTAGCTCCGGTTGGTGAAGAGCGGCGGGTTCGGCGGAGGTCCCAAGATGACGCGTCTGCGTATTTCTATTGTGTCAAGCGGCCGCTATCTCATGGCCGACGCATTGAGGAGGAGAGGATTATCACCAAAAACGAATACAACCTTCTCCTTGCTCAGCAAGATCCCGAATTTGCACCGGTGCGAAAGACGCGATATTGCTACCGACATGCCAATCAATACCAGGAACTTGATATTTATTTGTTCCCTAAACCAGGGTTTGCTGTTGTGGAAGTCGAGACCAAAGGCGACGTTGTTTTGCCGCCATTTTTCCGTGATGCAGTTGAGGTCACCGGGAATGAGGCGTTTTCAAACAAAGAGATTGCCAGGAGATTGGTTTTGCCGGCAAAGGCCAATCCGCCTTCTCTCGGTGTGTCGCCAGTGTTAAGAATGTTACAGCAAGTCGCTCATGAATGATGTTTTAAGGGAAAGAATCCGGGGCATGTTTCTCGGTGTTTTGATTGGCGACGCCCTTGGGATGCCCGTTGAGATTTTTACGCCTGCACAAATTGCTGCGAAATATGGGCGTGTTACGGCGTATCAAAAGCCTGAGGTCAGGGACGGTGCATCAGATTTGTGGAGCGCGAAGCCGGCAGGGTCTTATACGGATGACACCCAACTTACACTTGCTGTCATTGACGGTATTGTTGCCGCGAAGGGCCTGGATATGGCCGAACAGGTCAAATCCCATCTTGCTGCTTACGATGAATCTGTTTGTGGGTGGGGCGGCACAACGACGGCCGCTTTGAAGAACTTGAAAAACGGGATTCATTGGACTTCATCTGCACCGCGTAAAAATGGGCTTGGCCGGGGGAATGCTATTCCCATGAAGATCGCGCCCGTTGCGGCTTATGTGGCGGCCTATGTCATGCAGTTCCCGGGAGAGAAATGCGCCGCCATGGCACCAAACGACATTTTTGGGTTTTTGCGCGCATTTGCGCGCATGACGCACTGCGATTCTGAAGCCCTTGCCGCAGGTGTTGCTCATTATCGCGGACTGTTGCACTGTTTGCTTTCAGGTGCATCGCCTCTTGGCGATGCATTTCTGACATCTGTTTGTTTCGACCGGTCCGAGTGCCCTGTTTTTTACGATGCGATGGATTTTGCGCTTTCGTATCGCGGCGAGGATGCTATCGAAAAAATTGGTGGGGTGGGTCGTGCCCGGTTTTTAAGTTTACATAGCGTGCCTCTTGCGTATCACTGTTTCTGGCGCAATCCAAATTCGATAGAATCTTTGTATTCTGCTGTCAATGCCGGCGGAGATACCGATACAAACGCCTCCATGGTTGGTGCGTTGCTTGGTGCGAAGCACGGGCGGAGTATTTTTCCGGAAGAACTTGTGCGCGGGCTGCATCCAGCCTCGCTTGCGCAAGTATCTGCGGCCACTGATTCTTTTTTGGAGCTTTTTAGAGACCTTGCTCCGGAATAGGCATGCAATGTTCGGGTGTTTTACCCGGCGAATTCTCTTTTCATGTATCCGGGCAAGTCCCGTATCTTAAACACATGGAAAACGTTTTGATTACCAAACTATTCGCTGGTGGTGTCGAGGATAAGAAGGCCAAGCAGGTCCCGGTGCCGTGCTTTGCGATGGACGTGGATCGCGGCAGAACGTTTATTGGCGGGGGTGGGATTGCGCCCTCTGGAACTAGGACAGCTTTTGCTTTGACTGACGAGGGGCGACGTGTTCTCCCTGATTTGCATCGCGCCGAGGTTGTTGGGTTTTTTGCGGACGGATTTCGGGTGAGCGGATTTTGCGAGGAGGTTGTTGGAGGAAAGGCCCGGCGGGTCTATTCTGAGTGGTTTGTTTTTTACGGGAGCAAGAAAGGTTGATATGGAGGCTGTTAAGGTTCAATATTTCAAGCTTCGCCAGGAGTGGGAAAAGTATTCCCCTGGGACGGTGTTGGCTGCTGTGTTCGATGGCGAGCGCTTTCGGGTGTCGAGTGGCGATTATGGTGGGTACTCCTTTTTCTCTATGGAGGACCTTCTGGAGATTGCGTCCGAGGTTCAGGAGGATGAGTTCCAAGGTTTTCTTGCGGAGTTGTATAAAGACAATACGGCGGCGTTTGCTGGCGAAGTGCGCGGGTCGGTTGCCGGGTTGCTTGGAGGTGAGGAGGCCAATAGCGAAACCGCTTTGGCCACTACCAATAAGTTTGGCCAGTTCCGCAACGCCGCTTTGGCTTTAACCAGGAAAGCGGATGCCATCAAGTCTTTGGTTCAGCATAACACTCGAGTTTTGCAGCAGCACGCTGGCGCTTTGAAGGAAAAACTCGCAATCGAACGGAAAAACATGGAGGCGCAGATGGCTGGCGTTAAGTCTCAATTGGAGATGCTACAGCACGCCCTTCATATGGCGAACCTTTATCTTGGGTCTGGCGAAATCGTTGTTCCTATTCGCGATGGCGAGCGGGCCGGAGATGATGTTCCTATCACTATTCGCCAGCGGGTTCTGTTCATGGACGAAGAGTGCGCCATGCTCGACTCTGACGGTATTGATGCCTACAAAGTTGAGATGTTCGATGAATACATCCAAAAACCTGAGCTGCTTCAATTGCTTCTTCCAGAAGAAAAAGGCGTCGTCGTGTTGCGTGTTGCAAGGCATCCTCGCAAATACGAGGGCGTTGACCCTTTCACGCAAATTGCCTTGAACGAGGAGAATGCAAAAACATATTGGCTTGTTCGTAACGGTGATGCGCTCTGGCGATTCTGGGCCGACTTTGACGCGCCAAATAAGATTTTCCCTGACCGAATCCAGGAGGTTAGTTTCAACAAACCCGGGTCGGCGGAGTATTACCGCGAAATGGAGGCTGAGGCTAACGCGTCTCGCCTTTCATACATGAAAGCTGGGCTTTTGGTGCAAGGCATCATTGACCGCACGCTGGTTTTCGCACCGTTTCCTAACGAGGGACGTCCGGTGTTGACTGACCCGGACTCTTGGAACGATCATATTTCTTTTGTCTATGACAGTGAGCCGGCGCTTGGTGAGGGGCGTCCGCCGTTCAGTGAATGGTTGCGCGAAGTTAATAAACGTCTCATTCCTGGGCAGCGAATCATCACAAACGGACAGTTGTCTAAGAAACTGGATGAAGATGAGTTTCGTGTCTCCCCGAAGGAGGCGTTTGGATACAATGAAAATTGTGTGTGGACCGTTGAAAACGACAAACGCGGCCTCTTCTTTCGGTTCCCTCGCACAGACTATGCTGGTTCCGGTGGGCGGCGGGGGACGTATTTGTTGTTCGAGGGCGAGAACAACTACATCAATTTTGATGCGGCGCCGATAGAGGACTTTGAATACTATTTCCGCAGCCGCGAGGCCCGCGTGGAGTATCGTGAGATGGTTTCCGTTTTACAGCGGTGTTTGGAGCTTCGTCAGGCAGAAGACGAGCGAGAGGCGCCGTTTCGTGAGCTTTTGCGCAACATTTTAATCCGTGAGTCCGGCGATGAATCGCGGGTCGAGCGCGAACTGGGCAATCTTATTCGCTGGTGGAAAACGAAGGTGAAAAACTTTCGGCCGCTTGTTGGGTCTGACGAGGACAACAGGAAGGCCCTTGCTGATATCGTGGCCGAGTTTCATCGCGGCGGAAAGCAGGATATCGATATCTCTGAGGTTCCGATTTCACACGAAAATCTTGTTCTTGTCGTTCAGAAGAACCCCAAAACCGTTGTCGCCTATTTTTCTGCTCACATTGATTATCCTATGTTTTTTCATGAGCAGACATGGGCTAAAAAGCGGACAGGGTGGACTCTTGCCGAAGAGCGGGAGTGGGTACCTATGCCTGCCGGCGCCCGGGCGCACCCCAGGCAGCTCTTTGCAATCCGTGATAAGTGGGAGCGGAGCCCCGTCAAAAATGCCACATTTGTTGCGAAGCCTATTCTTGATGAGTTTGCAAAAACACCATTCGAGCAACATTCTTTTGTTTTCGGTGAACGCGCACAGCAATGGGAGAAAGCGGGTGTTGTTCCGCTTGCCGTTGCCGCTATCTTTGAGTATGGCAAGATGCACGTTGTTCTTATTGCTGACCGGCGCGGCAGTGACCTTGGGGCTTATGAAATGCAGTACGCCCGTGGGCAGTGGAGTGTTGGGTATGGGGCAGGCGGCCTTGCCTGTGTGGTTTCGGACACAATTGTCAAAAGAGACCTGTTGCCAGGCGAAGAGCTTTTAGATCCTTGGCGGAAGGTGTATATTGCGGCGGCGGCGGCACCCGAAGTTCAGCGGGCTTATCGGGAACGTCTTTCTCAGAAAGAGCAGGCTGCCGATGCCCGCAAGCGCAGGGCGGGGTTTGTGAGGCAGTGCGTTGACGCGCTGCACTCAGCCCTTTCTGATGCGTGGCGGGACGAGCAGTATCGAGCCTACATCTTTCAGGGCGGTGATGTGTCGCTCTTCGAGGACCACTTGCGCACCATTAAGGTCCCCGCCTTCGATACGGACAGCTTGGATACCGTCCTCTCGGAATTGCTGGTTCTTGGCAACTGGGAAATCGATGCTGTTGTTGCTCTTGATGCCGAAACCCTTTATACTGCGGCCAAAACCCTTAACTCCGCCAGGAAAAAGAGTTTTGGCGAACGTAACACTTTTCCAGCCAAGCTTGACCTTCCTGCTGGATTTAAACTTCCCTCAGAAACAAAAAAAGTCGAAAAAACATGAAACTTATTGGACGAAACCTTAAACCGCTCGGCTTTAAATCTTCCGGGCTTTTCGAAGACGCAACCTCCCTCTGCCTTCATAGGCGCGAGTCCCCTCTTGGTGTTGAGTTTGCCGATGGTATGCACGGGCGGCTTGGAATTTTTCGGCTGAGTCCATCTCAGAAGCGGGCCTTTAAAAAAGGAAAGCTCTCGCTCGTTCCACCCGGCTGTTGTGCACCCATGCGCAAACCTTCCGAGATCCTTGAAAACGCGGAAATCCTTTTCGAGGGAGAGCCGAAGTCCAAGAAACACCTTGAAAGAATTTTTGCGGACGCGAATATTTGATTTATGAAAAATCCGCCAGTTATTGAGTTCTCTTATACTCCCTCTGGGCAGTGTCCTGTTCAAGCAGAAGGCACTGTTAATGGGTATCCTTTTTATTTCAAAGCGCGGGGGAATCGCCTACGGCTATTTGTGGCCAACAAACCCGGTGGAAACCCCCTGGGATGTGACGCTTGGAGCCACGAGGAGCCTTGTGGCGAGGAGGCTTTTGCGGCGGGATATGCCAACACCGCAACATGCACCTCTTTTATTGAGATTGCTGCGGCGCTGTGGGCCCGAACTGCTGCCGAAAGGCCGGCGTGAGTTTTTATATGGCTAGCCTATCTCCCTGCCGTTGCCGCGCCACTAGTGGAGACGAGCGCTTCGCGCGGCGGGTTTGGTTTAGGGTGCCTGAGCACGACCGCAGGATTTCTCGCGGGGATGATTTTGCGGGCGATGCCTGGCAGCACTTTGGGACTGGCGCCATTCGGTGGTGTGTTGTGGGTGTTAAACCTGGCGATAACCCACTTTTGCATTCCGCGAGATGAACAAGCTGGCCCGCGCACTTTCTACTATTCGAGTCTGGATTCTCAATCCGCCATATACGCGCGTGCGGCAGTTTGGTGGGTTTCCGGTCGTTACCCATCCTAAGCCACGACTGCGTGTGTCGAGAGCAAAGAAAAATGGCGTTCGCGCTCGTGGTGCGCGGTGGGCGGTGGATGATTCTGGCGATGCCCTTCTCGTGCGTTTGTCACATGGCCCTTTTCCTTTACGGGCACTGGCTGCTTCTTGTAAACAGGAAATCCTCTTTACTAAAACATGGTTTGTTTCCGGGGATGCGCGTGATTTGTATGTTTTGCAAGCGCTCTTAAACTCTTCATTTGGTTATTGCTGCTTACGAGAAGACATTAATCGTAGCACCCTTAGTGCCAAGCAATTGATTGATCTTCCATTCCCTGGGTTTGATGAATACTCCTTTACTTATTTCGTGCGGGCCGTGAAGTGGGCGAGGATTTTAGATTTGCAGGAAACGGGGGCGGCGCATCTGGCCATGCTTGAACCGCTTATTGAGTCCATGATTCAACAGGCCCTTTTTTACTCTTCTCCGAGCAGCCCTGCCCTTTGTGGCGAACAGTCCACAATTATGAAGATATGGGGTTCTGGGTTGCCTGAGCCGAGCAGCAATATTGACGCTTATTTACAGTGGGTAGCGACCAACCGTGAGTGGATTATTAAGGAGATTGCATTTACTCAAAGAATGCCGGCGTTTCAATGGTGCGCGGCGCGGTGATTTTTAGTCGCCTTTCCACACAAACAATGCACCTGTGAGTGCTACGCCAATAATGCACATCCAAATCACGCTGCTTACGAAATACGGAAACGCGAGCAATGTCGCGCCGATGACCATTGCGCGAGCGCGACCTTGTTTTTGCCCGAATCGGAAAGCTGCCAATCCGATTATGCCAAACAGAAATCCTGCGAAGATGGTTTCGGCGTTCATTTGAGTGTCTTTAAGTTACATTTAATTGTAGATTTTGTCCAACGACAACTTCCGTATCTTCTCTGATATGAAAGTCTCACCTTGGGCTCACACAGTTGACGCAGAGATTGCGCAAAGTTGATCATCTTTCTTCTTTTTGCGATTGATATGACTTCTCATTCCATAAAGCTTTGAGGAAAACACTGTAATGATTTCCACCAAGTCAGCGGCGAGCTGTTCCATGTGTGTCTTTGCTGGGCTTTCTTCGAGAATTGTGACTCTGATATGAAACGTGCGACAGATGAGGAATATGATTTCGCTGCCAAATCTCAGCAACCTATCTTTGTGCAGCAAAACGA
>Ga0247840_10005001_pt1 | contig 20373 bp, 13 predicted proteins | sample LaCruzMarch2015__FD_192404 | JGI IMG/M metagenome (GOLD analysis project Ga0247840, IMG submission 192404) | Freshwater microbial communities from meromictic Lake La Cruz, Castile-La Mancha, Spain - LaCruzMarch2015_17m | ecosystem: Environmental > Aquatic > Freshwater > Lake | place: Spain... | reverse complement strand
CTTGCCGAGGATGAGTCCGTCTTTGCTGCTAATAACAGCGCCGACAGCGTCGGTGAGGGTCTTGACTGTGCCGCCACGGGTGCCTGCTGCGTAGGGGGCGTCAGCTCCCCAGAGGGAAGTGACTTGAGCGGCTGTTGCAGGAATCGTATCGCCACCGGTTCCCACGATTTCGCCATTGGCATTGAAATCGACCAGGAGGCGACCGAGGTATTGGTATTGGCCGTCTGTGCTGACAACGGCGACGGTTTTGTTGCCTTTATCGGTGGTCAGGTATGGATAGGTGCCTGCGGCGGTATCTCCCGGCAAAAGATTAGCAGGGTCATTGGCATAGATCGTTCCCGATCCGCCGGCTACGATGATATCCACCCCGTCGAGCTTGGAGGCGAGGCCCTTTTCATTCTCGATTTGTTGGAGCTGGGTTGCGAGGATGATCTTATTGCATCCGTTGGTCTTGAGATCATCGATAACTGGTTGCAGGTGTGCGGCCAGAGCATCGAGGTCGTAGGTGCGTGGACTCGTGAGTGTGGCGCCTTGCGGTCCAGTGACTCTCACAGAGCCGGGCGAGGAAATGTTAGCCAAATCAGGAGGAGTGACTCCGAGAACGCCGATTTTTTGGGTTCCGCGCTCGATAATTGCTGATTTCGCAATCTTCGGGTGCTGGGCAATGTGCGTGGCGTTTAGGCTCACATAGGTGGAATCCGTGGAGGGATTTGCTCGGAATCTGAAAACGGGAAGCGATGCGGAAGTGGTGCGTGCAGCGAGGGCGGACTCGGTCGACGGCACGGCGCTGAAGTCGAGGTTTGCGCTCAAGTAGGGGAAGGAGGCTCCGTAGTGGCGGAGTTTGGATAACCCGCCGGAGCGGACATCGGGCAGGATGATGCTGGCGAACTCTGTGGAGCCGAGGTCAAACTCATGGTTGCCGATACAGGAGGCGTCGAAGCCGATGGCGTTGAGAATGGCGATGTCGGGACGACCGGCGCTCTCACGGAGGTCGGTCACCGTGCCGTTGAAACCGAAAAGTTGTCCGAGAGCGAGTTTCAGTGAATCCCTCGTGCTGAGGTCGTTGCCAGCCGAGAGGAAGGCGCCGGGGATAAAGGTGTCACCGGCAGCAATCGTCACAGAGGCGTCCACCTCGGTGCTGTCTTCGAGTTTATCAACGAGCGCTGCAAAGCGGGGCGCGGTTTCGAGAGAGACGACATCCGCTTCCATATCCGAGGCGTGGAGGACTTGCAGGCGGTAGTCATTTTCCTCGGTGGTGGTTGCATTGATGGAGAGTGTGGTGGGAGTGGCAGAGGCAATCTCGATCGGTTGCACTTTCCAGTCTTTTTGTCCGGCACCGGTCTGCTTGAGGTAATACTTCGCAAGAACTTTCTCGGGGGTGAAGGTGACATCGAGGAAGCCGCGGTTGGCGAGGTTGGCGAATTTGAGGCCCTGGCTGTAACCAAGGAAAAGCTGGCGCAGAATGTCTTCTTGGCCGGGGAAGTATTTTTCAATACCTGGGGCGGAAACGCCGGGAGTAGCCAGTTCGATTCCCGCAACGGTGCCCTGAGGAGCAAGTCCAGCTGTTGTGGGGGACATCGTCTTGAGTTGGTTAGACCACGCATTGTGCGTGTCTCCAGAAAATACGAAGAGTTTCTTGTTGAGGGACAATGCTGTTTGGAGAATCGTTTCCCGGTCTTTGCCGTAGCCATCCCAGGCATCTTCGTTATAGGGAAGGGCATTGGCATTGGTATAAACGGCTTGTTCCGTGGCATTCAGGGAATTGAAAGGCATGCCTGCAGCCATTTTGGCGACCGGAGTGAGATATTTCGCAATGGTGGCCGGATTTACGGTTCCCCCGGCGAGCTCCAAGAGGAGTTCAGCTGGCATGACCATGTTGCCCATGAGAACTTGTTGGCCAAGCACTTGGTAAGTGGCATTGGAGGTGGCCATTTCGTTTTGGAGCCAACCGAGTTGGGTTGCACCGAGGAGGGTGCGATTGCCGGAATACATTTCGACGACGTTGGCATAGACCAACTCATTGGCAACCGGTGTGGCCAAGGTGGCGCCGAAGGTGGGGAGATCGGACTGAGAGGCAGGAGGAGTTAAGTTGTAGGTCGTGGCGTAGTAATTTGTCAGCGTGGAGTTCGACAAAATCTGACCAATTCGGGCTTGGACATCGGCGGTAGATGGGGCAAGGGAGATTTGTTTGTCTCGGCCGGTGAGGCGTGTTTCAAGCATGTGAAGGGAAACGAGATTACCGAAATCGAAAGAGCGGTAAGCCTCCTTGCGATTGCCGCTGCTTGGTTCGCGAATGGGCATCCACTCATAGTAGGCTTCGAGGGCGGCGGTGACGCGATCGCTCCATGTGCCTTCGGTGCCTTCCGTGTGATTTTGAGCGCCGTCTTTGTAGGCATCATTCGCAGTCTCATGGTCGTCCCAGATGGCAATGAGCGGGGCGGAGGCGCGGGCGGATTGGAGGGAGTTCTGCCGGTGGTATTGGGCGTAGCGGGCGCGGTAGTCCGCGAGGGTCAGGAGTTCGCCATTGGGCTCGAATCCAACCGAGGCGGCCAGAGATTCCGCTGCGGCATATCCACCGGGACCGTATTCGTAAATGTAGTCACCGACATGGACGAGAGCGTCGAAATCGCCTTTGCGGGCGACTTTGTCGTAGGCGTAGAAAGGATCCGCAGTGATATTCGAGCAGCTGAACAAGGCGAGACGCACGGAATCAACGGAGCCGGTCGGAAGGGTTTTGGTTCTTCCCACGGGCGATATGGCTACACCGCCATTGGTGGTGAAGCGATAGAAGTATTCGGTTCCGGCTTGCAGGCCCGTGGCAATGAGCTTCACGGTGAAATTGTTTTCGGTCGTGGCTTGAAATGTGCCCGAGGCGACCGGAGAGGAGAAATCCGTGCGTGATGTCGAAATTTGCCAAGTCACATCTTGGCTGGTTGTCGAATTTCCCGCAGGAGCGAATTTGGTCCAGAGGACGACCGAGTCGCTGTAGGGATCTCCCGAAGCCACACCGTATGGGAAAGAGACGTTGGTTTGTGCCAGCGAGGTAGAAAGAAGTGAGAAGACGATAGCGGTCGAGAGGACCGTGATTTGCCGTTTGAGCCCCGAGAGGCGGATTGCTGTGCGTTTCATCGCCGGCGAAATTATTCAACAAAATCGGAATGGATATGAATTTTTTGTAACGATTTTGTCACAGCGGGATGTTCGCTTGGGAGGTGCGCAGAAGGCCACTTGCGGGTTTACCAGGAAGCTGAAGAGCGCCTCCCACGCTGGAGCAGTGGGGTTATTGAGAATCTGAGCGTTCAGCAAAAAACCAAGCTTCCCCATTCGTGGATACGGTGGAAATTGAGGGCTTGATGCGGCGAGGTGGATGACAGGACGGGTGGGCGGCCGTCGCGCGAGGCGTCGTAGCGGCTGAAGGAAAAATGCCACGATTCTTCCGCGTGGATGGAGTCTCTTCCGCTCACAAGCCTTGCGGGAATCTCGGCATAAACTGTCCAGTGTTGGTTTTCGGAGTCGATTTTGACCCGGCTTGCAAATGCGCCATCATCCAAGTGTGTGGCGGGCTTCCCCGCCGATTGGAAGTGGAGTTGCAGGCGGAGATTTGGCGGGGTGACATGGAGTTCGACATAGTCGGAGCGGTCTGCGGCTTGGAGGAAAATCTCAAATACATCCCCGAGTTCCCACATTCTTTGATTCGATTCTGTGGCTTGGGTGAAGATGTCCCGGTCGGGCAGGTCGGCGCGGACGAGGAGGCTGGTCGGCGTCCATCCCACACGGATTTCGGCCGCAAGAAAATCCGCTTCGGGGGCCTCCAACCAAGCCTGCTGCATGAAAATGGGAGCGGAAAGGGAGGTGAGGTCGAGGCTCTCAGCGAAATGCGGAGTTGTGCCGGGAATGCGGGGGCAGAGGATGGTGACGGTCTGGTTCAGGGTGATTTCGAGGGGGCACTTTTCAGCAGGATGGTGTCGCTGCGGTAGAGATCCTTGTTCGAGGCTTGGAACTCGGCTTTGAGCTGGACTTTGATTTTCGAGACATCGACGAGATCCGACTCCTCAAAGCGGATTTGCCCGCCCTCGCCACCGTTGTGCTGGACGCCGACGAGAAGGTGGTGGGCGTCATCTTGGACTTTGCTGGTGGTGGATTTTGGCTCGTAGTAAAAAGTCCGAAGCGAGCTGGTTTTTGATCCACGCGCGAAGAGCTTGGGGTCGAGAAAAACCACGGATTGATCCTCGAGAACAAGGCGCAGATCCGGGTAGCCACTGCGTTGCTCATCACCCGCCGAGGTGCGCGGGATGTCGCAGGACCAGCCGGCCTCTTTGTTGCACTCCAGCATGAGCTGATCCTCGATGAAGCGGCTGGCTTCATTGATGCGGCCCACGCCGTGGATCGGGTGGGAAGGATCGTTCATCGCGGAGAGGGTGCGATCGAGGACGGCGGCAAGGCGCTTGAGCCAGGGTGCATCGGGAGGAACGGGCAGGATGTTTTTGCCCGTGGTCGCGGCGAGAATCTCGCTGAAGGGAATGCCTTTCAACTCGCGCCCGTCTTGCAGAAGCCAGTCGATGAGGACGGCAGAATCTGGCTTGGTTTCGCCCGCACGGGCGCAGTGAGCCAAGACGAAGAGCCCGAGAAGGCAGAGGAGCCGGGCTTGTCGGCGAGGGATCATTTTTTAGAAGTTCACACTCATCTGAGCACCCAGCACGAGGGCATTTGGGATGTTTCCCGTTCCGCCGGGATTGATGATCCACTGCACATTGGGTTGCACATAAGCGAATTTGGTGATCTGGAAACGATAGCCAGCCTCGACGGCGATCTCATAGGAAGGCGAACCCGCGTCGGCCACCGCGACAGTGTCTGCATAATCGTCGCTGAAATTTCCATAAACAAAGCCGAGAATGGTGACATCACTATCACGCGTGGGAACGAGACCTCTGTAGACGATGCCGGAATTCACCTGGAACGGGAGCTTGGAGATGTTTTGCTGGGGTGAGAGGACAAAGGCCGACCACAGCGTGAGTCCCTGACTGCTGCCGGCTTCTTCCTGCCAGATCATCTGGTCGGCGTGCCAATAAAATCCGTAGGAATTTGATGCTGTCTGGGTCGAACCAAACTGCGCGAACTGCCAGGGCGAGTAGTAGGCGCCGAACCAATAGTGACCGGGAAGTCCCTGCATATCCGAATCCTGCGAGGTGGGACGCACGGTCTTGCCTTCGGCGAGGGTCTTTCCGGAGGAGATGGATTTTCCATCGGAAGGCTTGGAAGCGGCAACGGATTTTTTGAAAAATTCCGGAGTCCAGCCGACTTGGCCAATCATGAGAACGCCGTCGGAGTTGTTCATGCTCCAGTTGAGACCTTGGTCACGGTAGAGATTGAGATTTGTGGCCTGGTAGATGCCGCCCATGGCGAACCACTCGGGCGAGGGATCAACCCGCAGGCGGGCGCCCCAGACTGAACCGGGGTAGGTCGAGAAGGCTGAGTTGACGGGCAGGGACTGAGGATTGCCGTCGATGCCGTTGTTCATGTAGAGCCAGTAGAGTGGGGAAGAGGCAAAGTCGTCACCCGTGGAAAACCGTCCGAGCTTGATGCCAACTTTGTCTTCCAGAAGGCGCTGCTCAAGAACGAGGGCGTAAAAAACGGCCGTTTGGGAGCCATAGACCTGCTGGACGGTGAACTGGTTTCCAATATTGCGAGCGGAGAGATTGCTGCCATTCCGATCAAGGCCGCTGACTGTGAGGGTGAGGCCATGCCATTTGACGAGCTTCTCGAAGTCGAGCTGCATACCGAAGCTGAAGTTGTCGGCGTAGGCGAAACTCTGGCTCATGCCGCCGACGGGATTGCCGGCGATGTTGTTCGTGTAGCTGGCGGAAATTTCCACGCCGCTATCATCAAGCATATTTCGAATGCCCCACCAGTCGCCGGTGAGAGCATTTCCGTCAAACCACTGGCTCGAGCCGATGTAATTGGAAGGATAGGGATTATAATACGACCAGAACCGGGAGTAGCCGAACATCGCATCCGGCGAGTCGTAGCCGACCGGAGTGCCTGGAACATCACCGGCTTCTTGGGCCGACAGAAATGGGCTGAATCCCGCAACAAGCAGGAGGGAGAGGAGGGGGTTCTTCATGGGGAAGAGGTGTGACAGATGGCCCTGCGGCTTACAAATTGTTTTTCTGGGCGACGATGGCCTTGACTGCACGGCGGTGCGGGCTGGGCATGGGGGGCAGGTTTTGAAGGGAAAAGGCCTGCCAGTCCTGCTGCGGCTCCGCATCGACAAGCCGGAGTCGCACTTTGTAGCGGGTGATCGCGTAGCTGATCTCGGCGAGGGGCTCTGAGGATGGCTCGCCGGGCGGCAGGAGCCAGAGGCCTTTCCAAGTCGGACCCGGGGAAGGGACGAGAAAAATGCAGCCCTTGCGTATGCTGACGGCGCGCCAGTCCTCCACTGGCGTGATGGTTTTTTTGGCGGGTTTCACGGGGAGCATGGAGGGATTTGTGGCTCTGCAAAAGGCTTTGACCGGGCAGGCGGGGCAATCCGGTTGCCCAGCGCGGCAGAGCGTGGCGCCGAGATCCATCAAGGCGGAAGCGTGGAGGCGTCCGCCTTTTTTCGGCAGCAGGGAGGATGCGGCTTGATCGAGGAATCTTTTTCCAGAAGCGGTGGAGATGTTTTCCTTGAAGTCAAAAAGCCGGGCGACGACGCGTTGGATGTTGGCGTCCAAAACCGGCACAGGTTGGTCGAATGCGAAGGCCACGATAGCGGAAGCCGTATAGGGTCCGATGCCGGGAAGTGAGTGCAAGAGGTCGAGGTCGCCAGGAACACTGCCAGCAAATTGCGCGACAACGGCCATCGCCGCGCGATGCAGGTTGCGTGCGCGGGAGTAGTAGCCAAGGCCCTCCCAGTGCTTCATGACATCCCCTTCAGGCGCAGCCGCGAGGGATGCGACATCGGGAAACCGCTTCATCCATCGCTGAAAATAAGGCTGCACGGCGGTGACCGTCGTTTGCTGGAGCATGAACTCAGAAACCAAAACGGCATATGGCGATGGATTCGACCGCCAAGGCAGGACACGGCCGTGGACGCGGAACCATTTCTGGAGCGCCTTGTTGAAATCGGCAGCAGTATTTTTTAACATCTCGACAGGCCGGATGAATTACGCACAAAACACGCGGATGTCTTCTGCAAAACCTCTGAATACCCACACGGCACCGCTCACAGCCGAGCAGGCGCAAACTCTGCGAGGCATCCTGGCAGGCGAAGGCTATGAGTTCGAGGCCCGTCCCTACATGCTTTACTTCGCCCGTGGGCCTAAGCTCACCGTGGCTGTTTATGAAAAAGGCCCGAAAGCCGTTATTCAGGGCAAGGGCATCGAGGATTTCATCCTCTTCACCCTCGAGCCGCGCGTTCTGGGCGAGGCCTCGTTTGGTCAGGAGGAGGAACAGAATCCTGAACTTTTCGAGCCGCACTTCGGCATCGACGAAAGCGGCAAGGGCGATCTTTTCGGACCGCTCGTCATCGCCGGCGTTTATGTGAATCCCGAAATCGCTCGCAAGCTCCGCGAAGCCGGCGTTCAGGACAGCAAGGCCATCGGCAGCGACAAACGCATCCGCGAGCTGGCAGCAGCCATCCGCAAAATCCGCGTTCCAGCCAGCCTCGTGACTGTCGCTCCGCCGCGCTACAACGACCTCTACCGCAAAATTGGAAATCTGAACCGCCTCCTCGCATGGGGGCATGCACGCGTGATCGAGGACCTTTGTGAGCTTTGCCCCGACTGCCCCCGGGCGCTTTCTGACAAATTCGCCGATGTGCGCGTGCTTGAGCGTTCGTTGATGGAAAAAGGGCGTAAAATCCAACTCGACCAACGCACCAAGGCCGAGTCGGACTACGCTGTCGCGGCAGCATCCATCCTCGCGCGCGAAAAGTTCATCGATTGGCTGGAGGAAAAAGGCCGCGAGTCCGGCATGACATTGCCTCGCGGCGTCTCCGCGCAGGTTAAGCAGGCCGCCATTGCCCTGATTCAGTCGAAAGGCCCCGAAGCGCTGGAAAGCCACGCCAAGATGCATTTCAAGACAGCCGCCGAGGTCCTCGCCGCAGCGGGTGGCAGCGCAACTCCCGCCTGAACGCGATTGCCAACCCCGCCGGAGTCGGGTTTCCTAACGTGACTCATTTTTCAACCATGACATCCGCTCAAATCCGCCAGTCGTTCCTCGATTTTTTCCGCGAGAAGCAACATACGATCGTTCCTTCCTCGAGCCTCATGCCCGACTCGCCGAACCTGCTTTTCACGAATGCTGGCATGAACCAGTTTGTTCCATTTTTCCTCGGTCAAAAGGCGCCGGATGTTTCCAAGTGGGCGGGCGCGCTGCCCAGCTCCGACCTCCGTGCCGCCGATACGCAGAAATGCATCCGGGCCGGTGGAAAACACAACGACCTCGATGATGTCGGCCTCGACACCTACCACCACACGATGTTCGAGATGCTGGGCAACTGGTCATTCGGAGATTATTTCAAGAAGGAAGCGATCGACTGGGCTTGGGAACTCGTCATCGGTAGTTGGAAATTCCCGCCCGCCCGCCTTTACGCCACGATCTACAATCCCGAGCCAGGCGACCCCGCTTCGCGCGACGAGGAGGCATGGGAAATCTGGGCTGAGAAGTTCCGCTCGGTCGGGCTCGATCCCGCCGTCCACATCGTAAACGGCAACAAGAAGGACAACTTCTGGATGATGGGCGAAACCGGCCCCTGTGGCCCCTGCTCGGAGCTGCATGTCGATCTCACGCCCGCCGGCGACACGGGCGGGGCGCTTGTCAACAAAGGCTCCCCCGACTGCATCGAGATTTGGAACCTCGTCTTCATCCAATTCAATGCCAACCCGGACGGCTCGTTCTCTCCCCTCCCCGCCTGCCATGTCGATACCGGCATGGGCTTCGAACGCGTCACTTCAATCATCCAAGGCACAAAAAACCTCACCGATTTCGCCAGCGCCCACATCTCGAACTACGAGACCGACATCTTTCGCCCGATCTTCGATGAACTCGAAAAACTTAGCGGCAAGACCTACGGATCCACGCTGCCTGTCAGTGGTTCCACTGGAGACACCGAACAGGAAAAAAATGATGTCGCCTTCCGCGTCATCGCCGACCACATCCGCACCCTCACCTTTGCCATCGGCGACGGCATTCAGCCGGGCAACACCGACCGGAACTATGTGCTCCGCCGCATCCTGCGCCGCGCCGTCCGCTACGGCCGTTCGCTCGGCTTCCGCGCGCCGTTTTTCCACAAACTCGTCGATGTCCTCGCTCGCACAATGGGCGATGTCTTCCCCAAAATTCGCACGAAGCAGAAACACATAGAAGATATCCTGAAGCTCGAAGAGGAATCCTTCAACAAAACGCTCGACAAAGGAATCGCCCTCTTCAACGAGGAGGTCGAACGCCTCACGACCGTCCCGGGGAGCGCGCCCGCCCCGGGCGCATCAGCCGGCGCCCCCGCCGGCGTCCGCTACGCCAAACGCCACCTTCCCCACTTCGAGCGCCCATGGGCCAAATACATGGTGACATTTTCCACTCGCGAAAATCGGCATCTTAGCCCTGAAGAACGCGACATCGTCTTGGAAAGCATCCGCTACGGTCACGACCATGGGCATTATGAACTTTATGCCGCTTGCGTGATGCTCGACCATGTGCACCTGCTTTTCGAGCCGCAAATCAAGACCGAAAAACCCGAAGGTGAGCCCATCTTTTATTCGCTCACCGAAATACTCCAAGCGATTAAATCCACTACTGCCCACCGCATCAACAAGGCAGCCAATGTAACCGGTGTGCATGTCTGGGAAGAGGAGTCATTTGATCGTCTGATCCGAGGCGAAGCCGACCTGCAGGAAAAATTCGGATACATCTGTAGCAATCCATGGGATGCCAAAATTCAGCTGCCCGATGGAACCTACCCGTGGCTTTGGACCGCTGAGCACGATGCAGTTTCCCGCGAGGGTGCCGAAAACAGCGCCCGGGGCGGGCGCGCTCCCCGGGACCATTCGCAGCCACACACACCGCAAATCACCGGCGCCTTCGCATTCAAGCTCTACGACGAACAGGGCTTCCCTCTCGACCTCACGGAACTCATGGCGCGCGAGGGCAGTCTCACGGTGGACACAGAGGGATTCAACACCCTCATGGAGGTCCAGCGTGCGCGTGCCCGGGCGGCTCAGAAGAAACAAGTCATCACACTTTCCGAAATTGAAACCACCACACCCACGGTTTTCACGGGCTACGAGTCCCTCACAGTCACAGCCCGCGTGCTCGAAGTTCTGACGATCAAGGACCGCACGGCAGTGATTCTCGACCGCACTCCCTGCTATGCTGAGATGGGCGGCCAAGTCGGCGACACAGCCGAGATCACCAGGGGCGGACAACTTTGGCGTGTCGCAAACACCCAGAAGACCGGCAACACTTGGCTCCACCTGCTCGATTCCGCCGACGCCCCGAATGTCGGCGACGAAGTCCAGATCTCCGTTAACGCCAAACGCCGCGCGGCGATCCAGCGCCACCACACCGTGACCCACCTCCTCCACTGGGCGCTGCATGAAGTCGTCTCTCCCGAGGCCACGCAGAAAGGCTCCTCAGTCTCCCCCGAAAAACTCACCTTCGATTTCAACAGCGCCGCCCTGACCGCACAGCAAGTGCGCGAGATTGAAAATTTGGTTAACGAACGCATTCTGGAAAATGCCAGCGTATCCTGGACCGAGGTCCCCTACGCCGAAGTGCGAGGCCGTGCGGATATCATGCAATTCTTCGGCGACAAATACGGAGACACCGTGCGCGTCGTCCAAGTCGGAGGAACAGGAAACCTTGACGGCTACTCGATGGAACTCTGCGCCGGCACCCACACCCGGGCCACCGGTGAGATCGGCCTCTTCCGCATCCTGGCGGAATCCGCCATCGCCGCTGGAGTCCGCCGCATCGAAGCCGTCGCCGGTCTTGAAGCCGCCGCACTCACGACCAGCGAAGCCCAGCGCCTGGATGACATCGCCGGTCTCCTGAACGCACCCGCCGCCGAGATCGAAAAGAAAATCGAAGCCCTCCTCGCCCATCAAAAGGAACTCGAAAAAGCCCTCAAAGCCGCGCGATCAAAAGAAGCCGCAGCCAGCGCAAAGGACCTCGCCACAAAAGCCGAATCCCTCGGAGGAATCCCCTTCCTCTCCGCCAACCTCGGCGCGGTGGATGGCGACTACCTGCAAGCCGTGCTCGACGCGCTCAAGCCCAACTTCGAAGGCGTCACTGTGCTTGCTGGCTCAGCCAACAACGCCGTCTCCCTCGCGGCCAGCGTCAGCCCGGCCTTCACTTCAAAATTCCAAGCCGGCAAGATCATTCAATCCATCGCCCCGATCGTTGGAGGAAAAGGCGGCGGCAAACCCGACATGGCCCGAGGCGGTGGCAAAGACACCACACAAATCCCAGAGGCTCTCGCTGCTGCCCAGGCCCTTCTCGGCGCAGCCTGATTAAGACCGGGGGGCCAGCGGCGGGTGCCCAGTGAGAACCATGCCTTGACCCCTGCGCTGGGATTGAGGAAATCTCCCACGGTGAAATTTTTCCTGATATCCTTGTGTTGCGTTTTATCGGCAACAATCCTGCTCCGCGCCCAAAACGAATCTTTACAGAACAGTGCCACTCCCATTCTGGAGTGGGAGACACTCACAGGCCAGTGGTTTGCAAAAGGCCCAGCACTTTCGGATCGCGGAGTGGAAATTTATGCCAACTACACGGCGGAGGTCTGGGGCAACACGGCGGGCGGGCTTAGGACGGGATCGGTTTATACGGGCTTGCTGGATTTTGGGTCCGAGCTGGATTTGGAAAAACTCGTCGGCTGGCACGGGTCGAGAGCCAGCACAAACTGGATCTGGCTGAGCGGAAAAGATGCGAGTCAGGATTTGGTCGGAAATTTTTTGACGATTTCGAACATCGCCGGATTCGACACACTCCGGTGCACAGAGCTTTGGCTGGAGCAGGATTTCCTGGACGAGCAGGTCTCCCTCCGCGTTGGCCAAGTCACCGCCGACTCGGAGTTCCTCGTCTCCAATTATGGGGGGCTTTTCATCAATGCTGAGTTCGGGTGGGCAGCACTGGTAGGTTCCAACATACCGAATGGTGGAGCCGCTTTTCCGGTCGGCGCACCCGGACTGCGCCTCGCCTACTCGCCGAGCGAGGCCTTCACCTTCCTCTCGGGAGCCTACCAAGGAAATGTCTTTGCGCAGGATGTGAACCTCCATGGTTTCCGCTGGAGGTTGGATGCGCAAAATGGATTCACTTGGATGAACGAGGCCCAATTTTACTGGGGTAAGGCCGATGAGTCTAAAATCCTGCCCGGTTTTTTGAAGTTGGGAGCTTGGCTTCAAAGCGGGCAATATGCGGACGCCTTGGCCGACTCCACCTCGTCCGGCAACTCGGGCTATTATCTGGTGCTCGACCAAATGCTGTTCCGCGAAAATGGGGAGGCCGACCCCAAGAGCGACGAGGGGCTTGGGTTCTTTGGCCGCACGGGCTTCACGCCGCCCGACAGGAATGTGGTCGATTTTTTCTTTGATATGGGATTCACCTACAAAGGCCTGATACCCGGCCGGGGTGATGATTCCTTCGGACTGGCCTATGGCTTTGCCGCGCTGAGCCCCGATGCGCGTGCGGACATCGGCGCGGCTGGCGGGGACGGCGCGGTGTCCGAAATGGTTCTGGAAGCCACCTACCAGTGCGTGCTCACCCCGTGGTGCATCCTACAGCCGGATGCCCAGCTTATTGTGAATCCGGGTGGCGACAACTCGGCGCCAAATGCCTTCGTGATCGGTGCCCGGCTGGCTATTACTTTTTAAAAGTTATGATTCGAAATGTGCTTCTCGACTGGTCCGGCACGCTGGCGGACGACCTCTCCGCCGTGCTGGAGGCGACGAACCTGATCTTCGCCGAGTATGGGAGGGACGCACTCACGCTGGAGGAATTCCGCGAGCATTTCCGCCTGCCGTTTTCGGGGTTCTATGCGGACCTCCTGCCGGATGCCACGGCGGAGGGCTTGGAGGCGCTTTACGAGCGGTTTTTCCTGGGCTTGAACGACCGGATCGAACTCCTGCCCGGGGCGCTGGATTTTTTGGAATTCTGCCGCGCCACAGGTCGAAGGACTTTCCTGCTGAGCACGATCAAGACCTCGCATTTCAAGATTCAAGCCGGGCGACTCGGGGTGGAGAAATATTTCGAGGTTGCCTATACCGAGATTATGGACAAGCGGGAAAAAATCCGCGAAATCCTTCATACCCACTCGCTGAATCCCAAGGAGACGATGTTCGTCGGCGACATGGTGCATGATGTCGAAACCGCCCGCCACGGGGGCGTGCTCGATGTGGCCGTGCTCTCGGGCTTCGACCGCATCGAAAAACTCATCCCGGCACGACCGACGATCATCGCCCGCGACATCGCGGCCGTGCAGCAGTTGCTGGGAAACTGAAAGCAACCGAATGGAGAAAACCAAAACCCAATTTGAGAGGGAAGTCCGTATTGACACGGGCGGGAGGCGCATGACCCCTTGGCTTTTGCGACTCACACGCTTTTCTTGCAACTCAGGATTTCCGAGGGTCGGGCTTGTGCCATGAACGAGATCATTATCGATTCGCTGCGGGTCAAAACCTGGATCGGCGTGCCTGATGCGGAGCGAAGCGGGGCGCAGGAAATCGAGTTGGACATCCGCATCCGACCGGCAAGGGATTTCGCCGAGATGCAGGATGATATCGCCCTCACGGTGGACTACGCCGCCGTCTGCCAGCGGGTCGCCGGTCTTGCGGCGGAGCCCCCCAGACGGCTTATCGAGACGCTCGCCCAAGAAATCGGCGATCTCATTTTGGATGAATTCGGGGCGTCTTCGGTGGAGGTGGAGATTCGAAAATTCATCCTTCCGGAAACTCGGCATGTTGGTGTGCGGTGGAGCCGCTCGAAAGGAGTCTTCTAATTTTCCTTTAATATCTGGATTGAGGCTTCCCGGGGAGTGACAGCTGAGAAGTCGGTGTAGAGTTGGAGAAGCCCTTGCTGATCCATGGCTGTGCGCATGAGATCTGGCGCCACAGTGCCGACCAACCAGTTACTGGCACGGAGAAGTCGGCCGCTTGGATAGGGGCCACGAAGGCGCCCGAGTTCTGCACGGGCGATATCCAACGGTTGGGATGGAAGAAAAGCATTGATAAGGAGATCCGTGATGCGGTCACCGCCGATGAGAGCGACGGGTTTAGAAAGCTCGGCGGCGCTAAGGTTCCAGTGACGGCACCAGTAGGGATGGTCGAGATTTTCAAGGGAAGCGCGGAATCCCTTTGCTCCGGCATCCCGCATGGATTTCCGGAGTGTGTCGAACGCGGTGGCGACCGCAGCGAGAGCACCCAAGCGACGATGCGGGTGGTTTGATGGGCGGATGCCGGAGAGTTTCCACATTTTCTTGTCCAGCACGATGCGGGTCATGGCATCGCGAACAGCCCACCACTCGTCCCACAGGGGCTTGAGATAACGGCGCGTCATCTCATCTGCCTCATCAAAGGAGCGGGGCTCCAAAAAACCGGCAAGGCCAAAAAGAAGGGCTTCGCCGGAGACGCCTCCCGCGCGGCGCAGGCTGGCACGCTGGGCGGCGAGGAGAAACGGGATCGCGTTGTTCTTGTAGCCAAGACCTGTGGCGATCGCATGGAACATGGCGGCATCGGAACCATGCAAAGCGACCGCGCGCACATGTGCGGAGTGTTTATTGCGCAGGCGGAATTCTGCCGCCTCGGAAATCATTCGTCTGGCTTCATCCAGGCTCACATGCTCGGCTTGCGAGATTTCATGTGGCGTGGCGGGGGCATCAAGCACCAGACGCGCCTGAGGAACAGCACGGTGATCGAGCGTTCGGGCGAAGGCTTGGTCACGCGAATCCTCAACGAAAAAATGCAAGATGACGCCGGTGAAAGAGGCATTGAGGGCATGGCCGTGCCGCTCCCAATCGCGGCCCTCGCGATCCACCTCGATATCGCCGGTCTTTTTCCCGGATTTTTCGAATTGGATGACAGCGCCTTTGAAGTCGGGTCCAGCCTCGCGGTTCCACTCACCGAAGTGCAGAATCTCAAACGCCTCGCCGTCCGTTGTGTGCCATTTCACTCCATATTCGCCGTTGAAAAGGCGGGCTTGAATTTCAATTTCCCCTTGGCGGACGAGATCCTCATGGAAGCGAGAGGACAATCGGGCTGAGTCGTAGCTGGCGAGGTGGGGTGATCTCACAAGTCGGGGTAGGGCAAGTTGGGAATTTCAGTCGGGATTTTCGGCAAGGCCGGGGCGGGCTTGACCAGCGAGGAATCTGGATTCGTGCCATTCTCGGAGGGAATAGGGGAATCCGGCATCTCAAGAAGCGACTCGGCCGTCTGCTGCTCGATCGGCTGATCGGGCTTCGATGAGGCAGTGACGGCACGCAGGGCTTCGGTGGTTTCGATTTCCAAACGCCGATAGACTTCTTTGTCGGTGGTGAGAGCCAGAGCCTCCTGGAAGGAATTCACCGAAGCCGCAGCATCCTTGACATCAAACTGCGCGGCTCCAAGGGCCTCGAGAAACATTCCGTTTCGAGTTTCCCGAGCCGCTTCGTGGAGAGGAATCACGGCATCGAGGATGTTGCCTTTGGCGTTGAGGGTGATGCTGCGGAAGCGTCGCCAAGGGTTTGGGGGCCGGTTTCTCGGGTCGTAAAATTGATTCCAAACCGCGTAGGGCCTGTAGAGCGGATCGCCGATCACCACTCCCATCCAGGAAAGTGCGCGCATCGACATGTGGGCGCTCTCTGCAAGGGTGAGGCCGCTCATCAATCGATCCTGAAAAATATCCAAGTTGGCGGTGAGCGAGAGGTAGGGTTCGTAGACATTTCCCAGCGTCGCCGCGACTCCGCGCGCGATGAGTGGACCGCACCAATTCGTGGTCGTGCTACGAAGGGTATTGGCGCTGTAAGAGTGCAAATGGACCGCCACGGCTCCAGATTTGAAGCGAAAATCCTGTCGTGCAAATGGTCCATTCACATCGCCCGCATACCATCCAAAATAGATGGCCGCATCGGTAATAGGAAATTGATCTCCGAATGTAGAGGGCAGATTGTCGAAGATCGTGGGAACTCCGCGTTGGCGGAGAATCTCGACGAGGTGGCGCATCCAATTATCGCCCTCAGTGTAGCCGCCGCTCGTGATATCCCTCCCGTCAATGTAGGCCCAGCCCCAGAGACCTTCCTTCTCGGCCATGAGCGAGTCGTCGATCATGGCCCGCACCATGGAAGCCGTAGGGCCGTCAAGCCGCGCCGGAAGCAGCATCCCAGGGAAGACCGAGTCATCGAGAATCTGTGTGAATCGGCCGAAGTAAGGATTTTCAATAACACTCGCCGGCTTCCAATTCGGAAGTCCCAAGGCGGAAATCTCACTGTCTACCGAAGCCTCATTGCGCGATGATATGGCTTCAGGGATATTCTTCGCTCCTTCAAGCGGGGGAATCGACGCATCGGCGCTGATTTTGAGGGGCACACCGCGCATGATAGCGACAAAGCGGATAGATGTTTGAACGACGGATTTCTGACCGCTTGGACCTCGCAGCATTTTCCACCAACCCTTGGCTTGCATTTTTTTCCTGAGTGGCGCGGCAATGGTGGTATTGAAATCTGTGCGAGAGATTTCCTCTGAAGATGGGCACAAGAGACCCACAACGCGATCTGGCGGTATATCCCGCTTCTGGGCGTAGTAACCCGCCAAGCCTTCGGACTCAGGGTCGTTCGCGTTGAATAGGACAATGGTGGCGTCGGACAATTTATCCCTCGCGAAAATAGTCGTCGCCGCGTGAAGGAATAGTGCCAGAAATAGGGCGTATTTAGAGATCAAGGCTAAGGCCATCGTAAGCAAGTCTAACATCCGGCGGCAGCGAGGCCTCGGTCTCGGCGTGTCCAAGTTCGTGGCACATGTGGATGAAGTAGGTTTGGCGGGCGTGAATGCGGCGGGCGGCATCCAGAGCGCCTTGCACGGTGAAGTGGGTCTGGTGGGAATTATGCCTGAGGGCGTCGATCACGAGCACATCGACATCTCTTGCCGCTTCCTCAGCTTGGGACGGTATTGCGGCACAATCCGTGTAGTAGGCAAGAAGACGGCGGCCGTTTTTTTCAAAGACAAATCCGTTTGTCGTCATGCGCCCGTGTGGCAACTCGACAGGAACAATATCAAGACCACCAAGGCTGAAGGGACCTTTTATGGGTTGAGGATCGGGACGGATGTAGTTTGGAAAGCGAGAGGAGCCATCAAAGGCGTAATGGAAAGTGCGTGCGAGGCTGTCGAGGGTTTCACGCGATCCCAAAATCGGCATGCTCTTGTTTTCCATTTCGCAAAAGCGTCTCAAGTCGTCAAATCCAAGAATGTGGTCGACATGCGCGTGCGTGTAGAGGACGGCATCCACGCTGCAAATATCCTCCCTGAGGCATTGGGTGCGAAAATCGGGTGTGGTATCGACGATGAGTGAGAATCCCGGGGTTTTGATCTGGATGGATGTGCGGAGGCGCTTGTCACGCAAATCTGTGGATTTGCAAACCGCACATGCGCATCCAATCACCGGAATCCCGTGCGAGGTTCCTGTCCCCAAAAATGTGATTTGCATCTGTTGCATCGCTTGGAATTCGGTAACAAGCGTGACATAGTCGGGGCATGTCCGCAACGCTGGCATCTCTTCGCATCCGCAATCTCGCCTTGGTGGAGAATCTCCTCTGGGAGCCTCCGTCTGGCTTTGTCGCAATAACGGGCGAAACCGGAGCGGGAAAGTCCATCATCCTCGGAGCTGTGAAACTTCTTCTGGGGGAGCGTGCCGACAAGTCGCTTGTGCGTTCGGGAGCCGATGCCTGTGCCGTGGAGGGCCTTTTTCAAATCCCACCAAAATCGCCACTTCACGGCATACTCGAGGGCGGAGGAGTGGAACCCTGTGAGGAGGGAGCGCTGATTATTAAGCGCACGGTATCCACGGGCGGGGCCGGCAAACAGTTTGTGAACGGCTCCCCGTGCACGCTGGTGCTTCTACGGCAGCTTGGAGATTTGCTGGTAGATCTTCACGGCCCGCACGACCACCAGAGCCTGTTCTCAAGAGATCAGCAGATGTTGGTTTTGGACTCCTTTGCGGGCGCGGAACCCTTGCGTGCAGACTATGCCATGCGACGCCGCGAGTGGATGCACCTCACGGCTGAAAAAAAGCGCTTGACGGAAAATGCCGAGGCCCTTGCTCGTGAGCTCGATCTTTTAACTCACCAAGTCGCGGAGATCGACGAAGCCAATCTTCAGGCAGGCGAGGAAGACAAACTCCTCGCGCGCCAGCACACTGGCTCAAATGCAAACCGTATTTGTTCGATTTGCGCAGACCTTGTCGGCCTGCTCTCCGAATCTGAGGACTCGATCACATCGCGTTGGGCGGATGTCTCGCGTCTCATGCGAGAGCTCCAACGTCTTGACTCACAAACAGAGAGTCTCCATACGACCGCCTGCGGTATTTTCGAATCACTCCAGGATTTGGCAAGGGAGGCTGACCGTTACTCGTCCGCTCTGGAGGCCGATCCCAAGACTCTTGAGACCATCGAAGCGCGACTCGATACAATTCAAAATCTGAAGCGAAAATATGGGGCCAGCGTTGAAGCCGTCATTGAATTCGGGGTGTCTGCGACTGCAAAACTTGCGACGCTGAAGAACCGCGAGGAACGCGGTGCTGGCTTGGACGACGAAATTTCCAAGGCACGGCAGTCTTTGGAATCAGCAGGCGCAAGGCTCGGAGCAGCGCGGCGCAAGGTCGCACCCAAATTGGCCACATTGGTGAAAGCGCATCTCACCGACCTCGGGTTCAATAAGGCCGGATTTTCGATTCTTTTTGAGGAACTCGGCGAGACTTCACCGTTTGGCGTGGAGCAGGTGGATTTTCTTTTCGCTCCGAATCCCGGCGAGGCCGAGCGACCTCTTCGTGCCATTGCATCGAGCGGCGAAATTTCGCGTGTCATGCTCGCATTGAAAACCTCGCTTGCCGCACAAGACGGCGTGCCCGTGCTTATCTTTGACGAGATCGACGCAAATGTCGGAGGTGAAATCGGAGCTAAAGTGGGGGCGAAGATGCGGGAACTTTCTGCATCGCACCAGGTCTTCTGTATCACGCACCTCCCCCAGGTCGCTGCCGCTGCGGACTCTCAATTTCTGGTTTCCAAAGATACCGAGGGCGAGCGCACTCGGACATCTCTCTCGCCCACCGTTGGCGCGGAGCGCACCGCCGAAATCGCGCGGATGTTGGGTGGACAGGTGGAATCCGCGCGGATACATGCGGAGGCCCTTTTATCAAAAAAATAGTCCTTTTGCTGGATGCTTGAGGTATTAGATTGGGCAGCGCGTTTACAGTGATTGAAGCAACCCCCAATATTTCTGCTGCAGATTCCGGATTCGTAGAAGAGGAATTCACAGCGGAGCTTCGCAAACAGCGACAGTGGAAACTGCGCGCTGTATGCGCCATACAATCTGCTGAACAAATACTGCGCGAGTGGGACATCTCGACAGATGAGACGATCTACTCCGGCGCCATGGAGTGGATTCTGGGTATCTTCCCCCATGAGATCGCAGGTCAATTTGAAATCTGGATGTTACTCATCCATCCCGATGATCGAGCTGCCTACCGCAAGGAGATAGAGCGGGTTCTTTTAGAGGGTGGACCATTTCAAGCCGAATACAGGGCACGCAAGAAGAACGGCCACTACACGGTTCTCTTGGAGCGCGGCTATTTTGTTGCCTCGACAGAAGGTAGCGGAGCGGCGCTCTGCTCGGTGATCACGGATGTGTCGGAGTTACGCGAAATGGAAGCCCGCCTCGTAAAATCCCATCGCGCGGAAGCTTTCAGCAAGCTGACAAGCGGGGTTGCCCATGATTTCAACAACATGCTTTCTGTTGTGATTGGCTACTCACAAATTCTGATGGATGAGATGCCCGAAGCAAGCGAGCTCACTGGCTTTGTGAAAGAAATTGAGAAAGCCGCTCATCGCGCGTCCTCCCTCACCAACCAACTTCTGTCCTTTAGCAAGCCTCCAGCGATTCGTCGTGGATCCGTGAATATTGGCGAGCTTTTGAACAATGTGGTGAAGATGCTCAATCGTCTTTTGGGCGAACAGATCGAGTTGGTGATCGAGATCGCAACCAAACTTCCGCTCGTCCAGGGTGACCGAGACCAGATTGAGCAAGCATTCATCAACCTTGCTGTCGCCGCTCGCGAGGCGATGCCGCATGGAGGGAAGCTCCAGATCAAAGGAGGCGTCGAGGATATTCAACTTGCGCGCATCATTTCCGAAAAAACACTGCCTTCGGGAGAATACGC
>Ga0247840_10004999_pt1 | contig 20376 bp, 15 predicted proteins | sample LaCruzMarch2015__FD_192404 | JGI IMG/M metagenome (GOLD analysis project Ga0247840, IMG submission 192404) | Freshwater microbial communities from meromictic Lake La Cruz, Castile-La Mancha, Spain - LaCruzMarch2015_17m | ecosystem: Environmental > Aquatic > Freshwater > Lake | place: Spain... | reverse complement strand
TGGTAAGACTGCGTCAGTGCTGTTTTGGTCGGGTCCAAGTCCGGGGCGAAGCGCGAGCCAGTGACCGCGTGGCAGTCCTGGCAGCGAACCCCCTTGGCCTTTTCCTCCAGGGAGCCGGCGTCTTGCACGTTCTTGCCTTTCTGCATCCGGTGGTGGCAGTCCAGGCAGTCCATGCTCATGTGTGTAACATGGGGAAACGCCACGGGCGGGCGGGTCAGAGCACCCAAGACCTTGCTGTTGTCGATAAGTATGTTGTCCATATCGGCCAGAGCCGCGCCAGAAGCACCCAGGACAAGAATGGCCATGACCAGCAGTGCTGCTTTCAGTGGAGTGGGTCTTGGTCTCATGCGTCTCCCTCCTCTTCCTTGGGGATCATATGCTCTGGCACGATCATGTTGTGTGCAATGACTTCCTTGAAGTGTACAGCTTTGATGCCCAGGTCGTATTCCTTGCCCAAGTCCCTTATCTGGTCAATGCAGTTGTGACAGGGCACGAGCACAATTTTGGCCCCAGTGGCCCGGATCTGTTCAGCTTTGACCTTGCCGCATTTCATGCGGTGTTTACGCATTTCGCCACCCATGGGTATGGCGCCGCCGCCGCCGCCGCAGCAATAGTTGTAGTTGCCTTGCTCGGACATGGGCCGGAAATCCTCTGAGACCATCTCAGCCAGGCGCCGGTTTTTTTCGGCCAGTCCACCGGAGCGGATCACGTTGCAGGGGTCCTGAAGGGTCGTGGGCTCCTTGATCTTTTGGGCCAACTTGATGCGTCCGGAGGCCAGGTAGTCATGGAAGAGTTCCACGGAGTGGATGACTTCCTGTTTGGGGGTGTAGCCGAGCCAAGTGGGCGCTTCGAACCGAAGCGCGCGGTAGGCGTGGCCTCACTCTGTTATGCAAACTTTTTCCACCCCCAATTCGTCAGCGCGATTGAAGGTGTTTTCCACAATCATGCGCGAGGTCTTCGCGTCGCCGACAAACATGGCCAAGTTGGTGTCGTCCCAGCCTTTTTTGCTGGGCAGGGTCCAGCTCTCCTCGGCCACGTGAAAAATTTTGGCCACCTCTTGGATATCCATGGGGTAAAACTTGGCTTCGCGGGCGTTGATCGTGTACATGATCTTGGCGCCCTGCTTGTCGATGGGGATGGTCAGCCCCAAAATCTCGGACTCCAATTCCTCCTGGCACCATTCCAGGGTGTCCACCCATTCCTCTTGAGTCACCGCCATCTGGTTCCCTTCAGCATGGTAATTCTGGATAGTATTGCGCAGGGACTCGGGGCAAACGCCCTGGCTGAACAAAAGAGCCCTGGTCAGAGAAATCAGGAGCGCGATATCAATGCCAAAAGGGCAAAACTGCGTACAACGGCGGCACATGTTGCATTCGTGATAGATCGTGGAATAGACATTTTTCAGATACTCATCATCCACGTCGCCCTTGCGTCTGATGATGTCCACGAGCCAGTTCACTTTGGCGGACGGAATCATCTTCGGATCGCGGTCGCTCGAGAGGTAAAAATGGCAAGTGTCAGCGCACTGTCCACAGTGAGCGCAAATTTGCAGCCAGGTCTTGAATCGCGCGCCTAACCTTGGTTTCAAGAAATCCATGATCGCTTTGGCACGGGTTGTCTGAGCCATCTATAAACTCCTTCTTTCCGCTTGAACATTAGCGCAATGTGCGCTTGTGGTGCTCCTTCCCGTTCGGGGGCAGCCAAGGGAGCATTTTGCAATAGCAAATAAAAAGATCCTGAAAGAAGAGCGACGTATGCTCTTTGAGCGAAAGACGTCCTCTATCAGACAGAATACTCCCGTCGGCCAAATTCCACAGCCGTCGCGGCCCGCGAGAAGAAAAACAACACGGCGTGAGAAAGCTTGGTGAAAGGGATCACAATAAGCATAGCCTCCCCCGAAAGCATGTGGAGGATTTGCATGTTATCCCCAAGAAAGTTCCCAGCGCCAAAAGATTGGTGCTTCGAGAGATACCCTGTGATGAAGGGCAGCAGGGTCAGGAGCAAAAGCACGAAATCTGAGGGGGTTGACAAATAGCGGATATCCCTGTTGGTCAGCCGCCGTACCAAAAGGTACGCACCGATGGCCAAAAATGTCAGGGTCATCCAATCGGCCGCGCCATTGGGCAGGGTCATCCAGGACCAATTGAACACAGAGGTTTCCCAAAAAATGACATGGGGCAGGCACCAGATGGGCAAAACAATCAAGCAAATATGGAAGATATAGGCCAGGATGGAGAAAACCGGGTCCTTTGCAACGGTCCGGTTGGCTGGGATGAGCCATTTGCCCATGGTCGCGAAGACCCATTTCCATTTGAAATGCTGCCAGAAAATTTTGTCCTTCTGGCGGGATTCAGCGATGAACAGGGCCGCCCGGGTGATGAGTCCCACCACGAATGTCCCGAGAGACACCCACAGCAGCGGTCCTTCGACGATGGCGTAGAAATCCATAGCACCCCCTCTGTTACAGGTTTGAAATGAGCCCTGGCTTCTTTTAAGTATTTATCCACTCTAACAGAAGGGGAATTCTTTGTCACTTCGTTTTTTTACTTGCGCCCAATAAACTCCTTCTTTTTCCGCACTTCTCACCAGTGTCATGATCAATCGGAGGCAGGCGCTAACAGGCGCGTAGGGCATGATCGCGTCCGTAGCTCAACGTGGCGCCTGGAGGGGAAAAGACGCGGCGGGCGGGGCCTGAGCTCTTCGAACATTAGGCCTCAGAACCAGGCCTGCGACGCACATGGTAGACGCCCGAGGGCGTCTGCAGCGCATGAGGAAAGTATTTGCGCCGAAAAAACAGCGCCACGTTCACCAGTGCGATGAGCACCGGGACTTCCACCAGGGGGCCAATGACCGCAGCAAAGGCCTGCCCGGAGTCGATGCCGAACACCGCTATGGCCACGGCGATGGCCAGCTCGAAGTTGTTGGAGGCCGCCGTAAAACTCAGCGTCGCGGACTGCTCGTAGGTCGCGCCCGCCTTGGCGGAAAGCGCGAACGAAACCAAAAACATCACGAGGAAATAAATACTCAGCGGAAGGGCGATACGCAGCACATCCAAAGGCAACTGCACGATGTACTCACCTTTGAGCGAGAACATCGCCAAGATGGTAAATAACAGGAAGATGAGCGCCAGCGGGCTGATACGCGGGATAAAAACCTTTTCATACCAATCTTTCCCTTTTATCTTGAGCCCGATGAAACGAGAGAGCATGCCAGCGATAAAAGGAATGCCCAAGTAGATGAACACGCTCTCTGCTATCTGCCCCATGGAAATGTCCACCACCACACTCTTGAGCCCGAATAAGCTTGGGAGCACGGTGATAAATACGTAGGCATAGATCGAAAAAAACAAAACCTGAAATATAGAGTTAAAAGCCACCAACCCAGCGCAATACTCCGTGTCTCCCTTTGCCAAATCGTTCCAGACAATGACCATAGCGATGCAACGCGCCAAACCAATGAGAATGAGTCCGACCATGTATTCGTTATGTCCAGATAGAAACGCCATGGCCAAAAGAAACATCAAGACAGGCCCGATGACCCAGTTCTGTACCAGGGAGAGCGCCAGCACCTTACCGTTGCGGAACACCTGCCCCAGTTCTTCATACCGCACTTTGGCCAACGGCGGGTACATCATGAGGATAAGGCCGATGGCGATGGGAATGTTTGTCGTCCCGACCTGAAAGGCATTGATCACCTTCCTGATTCCTGGGAAGAAGTACCCGCCGCCCACGCCGACGAACATGGCCAGGAAAATCCACAAGGTCAGATATCGATCCAGGAAGGACAGCTTTTTCACCATTGATTCAGACATGGTTCACCCCGTAGTCGTTAGGCTAACGTTATTGACAGGCGTCCGTTTTTTTGTTTTCTAAGTGAGCGCAAAGCTTGACATAATCGCGCTGCGCCTCTGCAACGGCGGGCAAATCCTCGCGTAAAATTGCGAGGATGCGAGCTTGCAAAGCGTTGTCAGACGCGGCGAGCGCGTAATACACCCACTTGCCGCTCCTTCTGCTCGACACCCAGCCTGAATGTTTCAGATACGACATATGCCGTGACACCTTGGATTGCGGAAGCCCAAGGGCGGCCATGAGGTCGCACACGCACAATTCACCACCATCGAGGAGCCGGACAATCCTCAATCGCGTAGGGTCGGAAAGAGCCTTCAGTTTATCTGCGAGTGCATCCATGCCCAGATCATATCTGTTTATGCGGATTTGTCAAGGATGAAAGCGCTGCACAGCGCTACCCTGCGCAGTCCTCGCCCAATATTTCTTGCTGCTTCGCACGGTTCAGGGTAAACTCCATGAATTGAACACATCTAACTTTTCCTTGAAACGTGCAGCCAGATCGACCCCGCCGTCGTAGCCTGGGCGCAGACAACCAGGGCCAAGCTGGGCGAAGTGGTCTTGCGCATCCTGGCCGAGGCCAATGCATGGAGCCATTGCGATGAACACGAACCTGGACGCCAGGCTGAATCAAATCCTGCCCCGGATCACTGCCGACGAATTCATTGGCAATGCCGGACTGGGCAACGAAATCGGCTTCTACATCTTTGACTATCCGCCAGAAAGTGAACTGGCAGTGCGCAACTACCTGGAGTTCATCGCCGAGTATCTCCCAAAATCCAGGCCAGACCTCCGCTTCACCCAGGTCAACCTACTTGCCTTCGTGGTCTCTTACCTCAAGGTGCGCAAACTCTACGACAAGGCCCTCGATATGCAGGCCAAAAAGGGCGACCAGGCCCTGCTCAAGGCCCTGCAAGGCACCCTGAGCCCGGAAAAGATCGCCCAGGCCTTTGCCGAAGCCGTACCCCCGGGCGAGTACGATTTGATATTGATCGCGGGCGTCGGTAGCGTTTACCCAATACTCAGAAGCCACAATCTACTGAACAATCTTCAGCCGTTAATGGGCAAAACGCCACTTGTCATTTTCTATCCTGGCGTTTACACTGGCCAAGGCCTCAAACTCTTTGGCCGCCTCGAGCGGGACAACTACTATCGGGCCTTCAAGCTCGTCCACTAAAGCCTGCCCCTGACCCAGGGCGCACCCTAATGGATGAAATTATTTATTGGCAACATGGGCACGCATCCCGGGCTGGCCACTTCTTGAAACGGTACAAAGTTTCTCCCCAGGACGTTTCTTTCTTGCCGCGGCCGAGGACCGCATCACATGACCATACGCGATATATTCAACAAGAAAATAGACCGGCCTATCAACGGCGTGGTCAAGGCAGATCAACTGAACCAGGAGATCGTCTGGCAGGAGCTGAGCGAATACGTGCTCACCGGCGAACTGGACAAGCATTTCCGGCGCTTCTTTCAGGCCTGGCTCGCCGTGGCCGACGCGCGCCACGACCCCACCCTGGCCTCGCGCATGGGCGTCTGGATTTCCGGCTTCTTCGGCTCGGGTAAATCGCACTTCCTCAAAATCCTCTCCTATCTGCTCGGCGCAAAAGAAGCCATCGACCCCGTCTCCGGCCAAACCAAGACGGCCATCGATTTCTTCGAGAGCACGATCAAAGACCCCATGCTCTTCGGCAACATCCGGCGCGCCACCCTGACACCGACCGACGTTGTGCTCTTCAATATAGATAGCAAGGCGGACAAGGCCGAAGCCGAGGCCGCTCTCCTGTCTGTTTTCTGGCGCGTCTTCAACGAACTGCAAGGCTTCTGTCCCAAGCCTCATCACGTGGCCGAGCTCGAGCGCTTTGTCGCCAAAAAGGGAAAGCTGGCTGAGTTCCAGCAGCGCTTCGCCGAGGTCACGGGCGAGAACTGGCTGGAGCAACGCGATTCGCTCGACTTCTATCAGGAGGAGGCGGCCGAGGCCCTGGCCCTCACCTTCGGAAAAAGCCGCGAGCTTATTGCCGAATGGCTGGAAAAAATTCCCACCTCCCACATCCTGAGCGTCGAGGCCTTCGCAACGCGCGTTAAAGAATACCTCGACGCCAAGGCGCCGCAGCATAAAATCGTCTTTCTCGTGGACGAGGTCGGGCAGTTCATCGGCGGCAACAGCCAGCTCATGCTCAATCTGCAAACCATCACCGAGGAGCTCGGCACGCACTGCGCCGGTCGCGCCTGGGTCGTGGTCACCTCGCAGGAAGACATCGACGCCGTGGTCGAGGGCCTGAACCGACAGGAAATGATGGACTATTCTAAAATCCAAGGCAGGTTCCACACCCGGCTTTCTCTCTCCAGCTCCAACGCCGACGAGGTCATCCAGCGCCGCCTGCTGGAAAAAGACCCCGCCTGCCTGGACGCCCTGCGCACGCTCTTCAGAGACAAGGACGCCATCCTCAAGAACCAGCTCGGCTTCACCAGCGACAGCGCCACGCTGCGCCGCTTCGAGGACGAAGACGACTTTGCTCGGAACTACCCCTTCGCGCCCTTCCAGTTCCAGCTCCTCCAGAAGGTCTTTGAAGGCATTCGGCGCAGAGGCGTGGCCGGGCTGCACCTGGCCAGCGGCGAACGCTCGATGCTCGACGCCTTCCAGACCGCGGCCATCAACATCGCCCACAAGCCCATCGGCGCGCTCGCGCCACTGCACGAATTCTACGCTTGCATCGAAAGTTTCCTGGACACCACCGCGAAACGCAGCATTGATCAGGCTGGCGAGAACAAGGGGCTCATAAATCCTTTCGACAGCCAGCTCCTGAAAACCCTGTTCCTGATCCGCTACGTAGAGATACTCCAGCCCAACGTGGATAACATCGTGACGGTCTGCATCGACCAGGTTGACATAGACCGGCTCGCGCTCAAACGCAGCGTCCAGGAGGGCCTGCAACGGCTGGAAAAAGAGAATCTGGTCAGCCGCAACGGCGACCGCTATTACTTCCTCACCGACGAGGAGCGCGAGGTCGCGCGCGAGATCAAGTCCATCCAGCTCAGCACCAGCCAAGAAATCCAGTTCCTCTCCGAACTGCTCTTCGATGAATTGCTCAAGGAGAAAAGTCGGCATCGCTACGCACCCTTCAAACGCGATTACGACTTTGCACGCATCTGCGACGGCGTCCCCTACCACTCCAAGACAGAAGACATGGCCGTGGAGATCGTCTCACCCCTGCACGACCAGTTCTCCATATTCGACGAAACCAAGTGCGTCATGCATAGCGTCGGTCGGCCCGGGCAACTGCTCATAAAGCTGCCGGACCGGGCCGAGCTGGTGCGCGAGCTGCGCAGCCATCTCCAGACCGCGCATTTCATCCGACAAAAAGCCGACACCGCGGCCTCGGCCACCTTTGGCGAGATCACCAGGAGGCTGCAAACCGAAAACCAGCAGCGCAGGAACCGCCTGCTGCACCTGCTCGGCGACATGTTCGCCAGCGCCGGTGTTTACGAACGCGGTAAAAGGCTCAACATCGCGGCCGCGAACGCGCGCTCAGCCCTCGACCAGGCTCTCGATTACCTTGTCCTGAACCTCTACAACAAGTTCAGCTACCTCACGACCTTGCACGACAACCCCGAGCGCGAGGTCCGGCAGACCCTGCTGCTCGACAACGCAGGGCAGCACGCGCTCCAAGACATGTTGGCCACGACCAACGGCCAAGCATTGAAGGAACTGCGGCACTGGATCGAGCTCAAGATCGGGAGCAACCAACCGGTTATCCTCTCCGATCTAGTCGCGCAGTTCGGCAAGGCGCCTATGGCTGGTCCGAGTGGGAGATCGTGCTGCTCGTGGCGCGGATGTTCATGGCCGACGAGATACACCTGCTGGTCGAGGCCGCAAGGCTCGCGCCCAGGCAGGCGGTGGAATGTTTGGGCAAGCGGCAGAAGTGGAAGAGCGTCAAGCTCGTGCGTCGCAAGGCGCCGCGCGCCGAGGATATCCAGGCCGCGCGCGGCCTGGGGCGGCAGGTCTTTGGCGCCCTCGGTCCAGACAAGTTGGACGAGCTGTGCGCGTTTCTAAAAAAGCATTTTCAGGACTGGAAAGCCAGTCTCGCAACCTTTCAGGCCGTGGCCGGCGCCGGCGACTATCCCGGCGGCGAGAAGATCGCGCGCGGGCTGGGCCTGGTCGGGGACCTGGCCGCCATCCGCGACCCCTATGAAGCTATCCTCGGGTTCCTCGAAAAAAAGGACGAGTTGCTTGTCATCTCTGAGGAATACCGCGACCTCAAGGGCTTTTACGAGACGCAGTTCGGCGTCTGGAAGACCATGCTCGACGCGCTGTACGACTTCAGACCCAACCGGACTATCCTCGACGAGAGCCCGGACGCGTCCGGCGCTTTGCAACGGTTGTACCAGATTCGCGAAGACCCTGCGCCCTACGGCCAGATCAAGGATATCCCCGCGCTCGTGTCCAAGGTGCGCGCCACGAACGACGCCAAGGTCACGAAGGCGCGCAAAAAGGCGCTCCAGGAGCTCGACGCGCGCATCGCGCGCGTCGAGGCCGAGCTCGCCCGGCGCAATGCCGACGCCGCGCTGCGCGACAGTTGCTTGCGTCCCTTTCAAAACCAGCGCAAAATCATCGCGCGCGAGCAGAGCATCCCAACCATGCACTACACGCTCGCCGCGTCCGAGGACGCTCTGACGCACGCGCTGGAAAAGATCGAAGACGCCTTCGCAGACGCTGCCGCGGCGGCCAAACCCGTCAAAATCGTCACCCCCGCGCAGTTGGCCGCGGGCGTCTATTTTGAGAGCGAGGAGGAGGTGGAAGGTTTTGTGGAAGAGCTGAGAAAGGAGATGCTGGTGGCGGTGCGGAGTGGGAAGCGGGTGAAGGTGGGGTAGGGGGTGCTCATGCCGAGTTGCTGCTCATTCCGTGCAATTGTTTATTTACTTAGCGCCTTGGACTCAGTCCTGAAGGCGCTCAACATGTTCCTCCTACAAAGAATACATCCATGAACACCACCCTCCTCAAAAAATACGCCCCCATTGCTCGGCGCGAGTTTATTCGGGCGGTGAGTGAGAAGGCCGCGGGGTTTGGGGTTTCGGCTGAGGGGGTTGCGGACGTGGAGCTCGCCGGGGACATGGCGCTGGTCGGGGAGCGCGCCTTTCCTGCTGCGCTGCTCAAGGCGCGCAACGCGCTGGCGCGGCGCGTCCGGAACGAAGGGTTTGCGCAGGTCATGGAGGTCATGGCCTACACCTGGTTCAACCGGCTCGCGGCCCTGCGCTTCATGGAGCTGCACGCGTACCTCGACAACGGCGGCGGTCGCTGCTTCCGCGTGCTCTCCAACCGCGCGGCCGCTTCGGATATACCCGAAATCCTCGAACACGCCGCCGAGGTCGTGCTGCCCGGGCTCGACCGCGACACGGTCATCGCGCTGCGGCTGGCCGGCGACAAGGACGAGGAACTCTACTGCCTGCTGCTTAAGGCGCAATGCAACGCGCTCGCGCGCGTCATGCCTGGACTCTTCGAGCGACTCGACGACGCGACCATGTTGCTCGTTCCGGCCAATCTGCTGCATTCTGACTCGCCACTGCGCAAGCTAGTCGCGGAAATCGACGAGGAGCTATGGCGCGACGTCGAGATCATCGGCTGGCTCTATCAGTTCTACATCTCGGAAAAGAAGGACCAGGTCATCGGCAAGGTAGTCAAGAGCGAGGATATTCCCGCGGCCACGCAGCTTTTCACCCCGAACTGGATCGTAAAGTACATGGTTCAGAACACGCTCGGCCGCGCCTGGCTGGCGACCTACCCGGATTCTGGCCTGCGCACCGCGCTGGAGTTCTACATCGAGCCCGCGGCGCAGGCTCCCGAGGTTCAGGCCGAGCTCGACGCGATCACGCCGCGCGAACTCGATCCCGAGCGGCTGACACTCCTCGACCCGGCCTGCGGCTCGGGCCACATCCTGGCCGAGGCCTACGACCTGTTCAAGGGCATTTACCTCGAACGCGGCTACCGGTTGCGCGACATCCCGCGGCTGGTCCTGGAGAATAACCTTTACGGCCTGGACATCGACGACCGCGCGGCGCAGCTCGCGCGCTTCACCGTGCTCATGAAGGCGCGCGCCGACGACGCAGGCATTCTGGACCCGGCCGCGCCCCCGCGGCTGAACATCCTGTCGTTGCAATCGAGCCGCGGGCTCGACGCCGAGGCCATGGCCGAGGCGTTCCTGCGCCCGCGCTTCGTCGTACCCATGCAGCGGCAAGAGCAGCAGCTGACACTCATGCCCATGCCGCAGAAGCCGCAACGGGCGCGGCAGCCCACACACGCCGTGGAGCTCGCGCGCGAAGACCTGGACGCGCTGCTCGCGCTCTTCGAACAGGCCAAGACCTTCGGTTCGCTGATCATCATCCCCGAGGCGCTAGCCGCCGCGCTCCCCAAATTCGAGCGCCTGCTCGCCAAGTCCGCCACCTGGGACCCAAGCTCCCAAAATCACGCAGAAGAGCTCGCGCCCCTAGTGCAACAGGCCAAGGTATTGGCTGGGAAGTATGACTTTGTGGTGACGAATCCGCCGTATATGGGGAGTGGGTTGATGAATAATCAGCTCAAACAATTTTCCTCACATTTTTTTCCAAAAAGCAAAAGCGATCTGTTTGCAATATTCATAGATCGTTCACTTGCTATGACCATGGAATATGGCTATTCTTCATTGATAACCAGACATAATTGGATGTTTACGAATGTGTATGAAAGCTTTCGCTCTTTAATAATTGAACACAAGTCCATTTCATCCATGTTGCATCTTGGTGACGGAGCTTTTAGTGAAATAACAGGTCAAGTCGTGCAGGTTGTCTCGTTTGTTTTGCATAATTGCAGAATTATAGGATACACTCCACAGATATTTGACCTGCGAAACGCAAAAGGAGAAGAAAAAAAGGAAAAGATTCTGCGCAGGGAAGGACTATATAATGAATTGTCGACTTCTAGTTTTATTCATATCCCAGAGAGTCCTTTGGCGTATTGGATGAGCAAAAACGATTTAGAAGTTTTCCAGACCTCAACACCACTATGCGAAGTCGCAAGAGCATGCCAAGGGCTTTCAACAGCAGCGAAAGATAGATTTGTACGGCGTTGGCATGAAGTCACTACCACATCGACATATCTTGATTGCGTCACTGTCCTAGAAGCCATTGATAGAGGAAAAAAGTGGTTTCCTCTAAATGATGGCGGAGGTTCCAGGAAATGGTACGGAAGCAGGAATAGCGTTATAAACTGGAGAGATAACGGTGCAGATGTTAAGGCAAACAAGGGATGCGCAATCAGAAATGAGCAGTATTATTTCAATGAAGGCATAACGTGGTCTGATATCAGTACAGACAAATTTTTTCCAAGATACCTTGGTAGAGGATTTATCTTTGAGAACACAAGTTCAATGATTTTCCCTTTCTCTGTGTCGTGCCATGTACTGCTCGCCTTCCTGGCATCTAGTGTTGCTAGTCGATATATATCTTTTTTCAATCCAACATTGCATTTTGGAATCGGTGAAATTTCTAGACTACCATTCAAACATGCTTCTTTTGATAAAATAAAAGTTAGCAGCGTTGCATCAAGCTGTATAGATATCGCCCGTCGCGACTGGGACTCCTTCGAAACCTCCTGGGACTTCGCGACATTTCCTTGGATTTCGCCGCCGCTCAAGGCCGGGACAGTGGCCGAGTCTTTTGCCAACTGGCAGGCGCACGCCGCAGCGCAGATTGCGCGGATGCAGGAGCTCGAAACAGAGAACAACCGCATCTTCATCGATGCCTACGGGCTGCAAGACGAGCTCGCGCCCGAGGTCCCGGCCGAGCAGATTACGCTCGCGCGCGCCGATCGCGACGCTGATGTCCAGCGCCTCATCTCCTACGCGGTCGGGTGCATGATGGGCCGCTACTCCCTCGATGCGCCTGGCCTGGTGTACGCGCACTGCCGCGGGGAGGGCTTCGACCCCGGCTGCTACGAGACGTTCCCCGCCGACGCGGACGGCATCGTGCCGGTCATGGACGAGGACTGGTTCCCGGACGACGCCGGCACGCGCTTTCTGGAGTTCCTCGAAGTCGTCTGGTCGCCTGCGACGCTCGAGGAGAACCTGAAATTCGTGGCCGACAGCCTCAAGCCCAAGCGCGGCGAGACACCGCTCCAGACCCTGCGCCGGTACATGGCTGCGAGCTTCTTCAAGGAGCATCACCTCAAAATCTACAAGCAGCGCCCCATCTACTGGCTCTTCAGCAGTGGTAGGGAGCGCGCGTTCCAGTGCCTGGTGTACCTGCATCGCTACGGCGAAGACACGCTCGCGCGCATGCGCGGGCTGTACGTCACGCCCTTGCAGAGCAGATACCAGGCGCGCGCCGCGTTCCTGCAAAGCGAAATCTACGCGGCCAGCTCGGGCGCGGTGCAGAAAAAACTCCAAAAAGAGCTCGACGCGCTGCTACGCAAACAAACCGAGCTCGCCGCATACGACGAAAAACTCCGCCACCTGGCCGACCAGCGCATCCCCCTTGACCTCGACGCGGGCGTCAAACTAAACTACGCCAAGTTCCGCGACCTGCTCGCCGAGGCGGAAAAAATCACAGGCGAGAAATAACGCGCCAGCAGCGCCTGATATGCCGAATTTATGCAATTATGCACTTGTATGAGCGCAAGAAAAGGAATTAAAGAAATGAAGCAACATGTGATAGAAAAAGATGAGTCGCTCAAACTTGCTGAGGCAGCCTTCCTCCAGGCTTCGTACCGCGTCATCGAGCGCGCCCGGCAGACGGGAACGCTGATAGTTATATCCGAAAATGGCGTGATCAAAGAGCTTCTCCCAGATGAAGCCGAGGCGAGGCTCGCCCAAAAACGACTCAACGAGGCGTAATCCAGCCGCTATAACGAGGTCCGTATGATCCAGCGCCTTGAATTGAAAGATTTCACCGTCTTCAAATCCCTCGAAATCGACTTCTCCCCAGGCGTCAACATCTTCATCGGCGAGAACGGGACGGGGAAGACGCATGTGCTCAAATTTTTGTATTCCGTCATAGCTTCGTGCTTCCAAAAGATTCACCCTGGAACAAAATTAAATAATGTTTTTAAACCCGAAGCATCAATATTAAGGTTAGTGCGGCGCGAACTTGTCAAGCCAATTTATGCCTCGTTCACGGTGGATACGGATTCCGACGCGTATGCCGGTGAGATATTTAAAAGCTCCTCGAAGCCGAGTCTTTTTTCAGGTTTTGACAAGTATTTGGAGCAGGCAAGCGACGAAAAATTTTTAACACGCCCGATATTTATCCCTACAAAAGAATTGCTGGCTGACGCGGCGGGGTTCATATCGTTGTCACGCGAGTGGAAGTTGACAAACTCAGCGGTAGAAGTTGATTTTGTCAGCACAGTACTTTTGCCGCCTCGACAGACGACAAATTCTTTCCCAATAAGCACAGCGACGTTAAAGCAGCTTCAGACCGCTATAGGCGGCCAAGTTGTTGAGGAAGATCAGCGTTTTTACATTAAAGATAGAACAGGACTGTGTGAATTCAGTCTTTCGGCTGAAGGCCACCGCAGACTTGCCGCGCTATTAATTTTGATACAGAAGAATCTGATTGATAAAGATACAATACTTTTCTGGGACGAGCCAGAAAACAATATGAATCCAAAACTACTGATGCTATTGGTGGAAGTTCTTCTGGAGTTGCAGCGAGGCGGCGTTCAAATCTTCCTGGCAACCCACAGCTACGTGTTGCTAAAACTTTTTGATTTATTGAAGCAAAAGAAAGATCATATCCAGTACCATCTTCTCAAGTTTATCATGCAGGAAAATAAGAAGAAAAAAGTTGAAGCCACGAGGTCTGATGACTACCTAGGAACAACTGAAAGCGCCATTTCAGAAATGTATCTTAAGTTATACGACATGGAAATTAAACGCGCCTTTGCAAAGTGAGCCCGCGTCATGCCTCGATTCTTAGAAAGTGACCTTATCATTGATTTTCCTGACGACGTCAATGTCGTTCAACTCGAAAAGGAGACTGAAAAAGTACATGGAATGCAGCCTGTTGATTTTATATTTACGCATGGCGATCACACAATCCTCCTGGAGATAAAAAATTTCAGGCAGCGGAGTGACATAAAGAAGATTACGTCCGAAACGTTAGCGAAGCAGGAAATAGTGCCAAAGGCACGCGATTCATATTCATATCTCCACCTCATGCTAAGAGATCATAACGATTTTTTTCTTGTATTTCTTTTCGATTCTCCGCTAATAGAATACATCAGGCCACTGCTGCCCGTGCTCAATAGCTCAATAAATCGGTATCTCATGAAAGAAGCTCCAGAACCATGGAAGCGACAATACATCAAAAGATCTGTCATTATGACCCCAGAAAATTTTACAACGTATTTTCCTGGCATATCGGTTACAAGGAAGTGAGGATGACATTCCGATGAACCATGATTGCATCCCTACGCGGGAGGACGCATGATAGAAAAACTTTTCTTGAGCAACTTCACCGTCTTCGAGTCCCTCGAAATCGACTTCTCCCCAGGCGTCAACATCTTCATCGGCGAGAACGGGACGGGGAAGACGCATGTGTTGAAGTTGCTGTATTCTGTGCTCGCAGCCTGCCGTGAAAAAATTCACCCCGGAAAGAAGCTCGCTTCAGTGTTCAGGCCGAGGGGGAGCATCCAGCAATTAGTGCGACGCGCTCCTGTCCTGCCTCTCGGCGCCACTTTTCGTATTGAAACGTGCGACGATGTTCTTGAGGGAGAGATCACGAAAGAGGCTGGGAAGGTGAGTGGCTTTTCTTCTGGATTTGACCCGTATATCGTAGCAGACAGCGTCGAAGAGTTCAGCCTCCGGCCGGTTTTTATCCCTGCAAAGGAACTTTTGGCCGACGCCCCTGGCTTTATACCGCTCTATAACTATCGCGAGATATCGAATTCCGAGATTGAATTCGACTTTCTCAATGCCGCCTACCTACCAGAGCTGAGAAAGAGCAGTGCTTCCGCAGTGACGTTGAAGGTCATTGACATTCTGGAAAGCGCGCTCGGGGGTACGGTCATTCGGGAAGATCAATACTTCTACCTCGTCGTCGGACCAATGAAGTACGAATTCAGCCTCGTTGCCGAGGGCCACAGAAAGCTTGCGGCGCTCTTGCTTATGGTGCGTAATGGGCTGCTTGACGAAAAATCCATCTTGTTCTGGGATGAACCTGAAGCCAACCTCAATCCGCAGCTCCTTTTGCCGCTTATCCAAAGCCTTCTCGAACTGGAGCGCGCAGGCGTCCAAATCTTCATCGCCACGCACAGCTACCCGCTGCTCAAGGAGTTTGATCTACAACGCAAGGAAAACGCGCTGCGTTACTATGCGCTCTACAAGGACGAGGAAGGCCGCGTTCTCTGCAATCCCTCGGACTCGTATCTGTATCTGCACCCAAACGCCATCACCGACCACTTTGACCGTATATATGATCTCGAACTGGACAGGACTCTTTTGAGCAAGGTATGATTCTTGTTCAAAACAAGCAAGCTGTCGAGGATGACATCAGGATTGATTTTTCTGGAGCTATCAACGTTTGGAACTATGATCGACGCGGCAAATTCCCCATGTCGCATTGTATGTGTGCTGTCGATTTCATTGTTGAATGGCCAAAAGATGTCTGGTAAGTTGAAATCAAAGACCCTACGAATCCTGCGATTCCACTACAATATTGTCAAATGCAGCTCGTAAGTTTCAATAATAAGCTGACAAGCCAGGGTAGCGATAGTCTATTTCATAACGAGCTGGCGCCAAAGGTGAAAGACACATTTCTCTATTTATACCTGAGTAATCTGCTTCAAGAAAAACCTCTCAGGTATATGGTCCTTATCGGCATGCAGCTTGGAACAGGCGTCTTGAGCAGGTATGAGGACAGACTGAAGCAAGCCGTCTGCATGTCCGCCCCCAGTAACGCCCCTTGGAAGAATAAGTATCTCGCCGGGGTTGGTCTCTTCGACCTGCAATCCTGGAACGCTCACTTGCAGCACTGCCCCGCTGCAAGGATATCCTCAACCCTGAGCGAACATGAACCTCGCCCACATCACCGATAGCCTGGCCGCACTGTTCGCAGAGCACCGGCTCGTCTTCTGGTACGACCCCGACGCGGCGTTTCTCGACCTCATTCCCGAGCTCGACCTGCCCAAAGTCACGGTCCTGCGGCTCGACCAGCACCCGGCCCTGGCCCTAAAGGTCAGGCTCGAGCTCGAAGACAGGCAGGGCAAGTATTTGCTCTACGCGCCCACCCCCGCGCCAGACCCTGCCGACGACTGGCTCCTGGACATTCGGCTTTACAGCCGCGTCTTCGCTGCCGATTCGGCCTCACTCATCCTCGATGAACTGGGCCTCCAGACCCAGTTTCTGCGCAGCCACATCGCGGCGCGCGAGGCCTTCTTTCGCAGCAAGGAGCGCACAGACAAACTCAAGCGCTTCGTCGCGCCAGGCGACAACGAGGACGCGCTGGACCTCAAGATGCTCGCCGTCCTTGTCCGGGCCGAGCAGCCCGAGCTCTTCCCCGTCCTCATGCGCCTCTTCGCGGTCTCATGCGACCAGGATGGCTTTGACCCCCGCGTCGCGCCCAGGGGCTGGCAGGACATCGAGAAAATGGGCCTCGCGCCCGCGTTCTGGGCGCTCATTGCCGAAGCGTTCGGCTATAACGACGCAGCGCCCACGCTCTACGGGCTCTTGATCAGGCTCTTTGCCACCGAATTTAGCGTCAAATGCAAGGCCGCTTCGCCTCTAGCCTGGCGCAACTTCCTGCTGGACCCCGAACCGCGCCGCCGCGTCAACTGCGCCGTGCTCTTGGACCAGTGGCGCAACCACCTCGGGTTGTACACGGCCTACGATGCACTTTCCGCGTTTTTCGCCGCAGAACTGCGTGCGGCCGAGGCCCTGACCGGGTATGCGCTCGACGCGTTGCTCGAGGTCATGACCTTCGAGACCGTGGAGCGGATGATCATTGTCCTGCTGCGCGACGAAATTCTCTCGCTCCAGAGCGTCAATGGCGGCGCCTTGGGCGAGGCCATCCAGCGCCGGCGCGACGGGCATTGGGCCAACCGCCATTTCGGCGCTACGCCGCGCTCCGCGCTTTTCAATGACATTTACGACGCTTTGCAACGCGCCTTGGAGCTGTTTCAGCAGCGTTGGCGCCACGACCGCGGCCTGAGCTTCGCCTCGGCAAAGGACATGGCCAACGCTTATGCCAACGAGCTTTTCCGCTTCGACCAGCTCTACCGCCAGTTTCACCACGCTGCGGACAAAGTCGAGCGCGGCGGTGAGGACCTGCTCAAAGCGCTCGCTGCGCGCGTGGAGAGCTGCTACGTCGGCTGGTTTCTCGAGCAGCTCGCCTTGTGCTGGGACGGCTTTCTGGATCAGGGCGCTGGCGAGGGACTGCTCGGCAGCTGGACGCTGGACGGCATCCGCAACCAGTACGATTTCTACCCGCTCTTCGTGCAAAGTCATCTCTCGGCCAACCCACGCAATAAGGTGTTCGTGATCGTCAGCGACGCGCTGCGCTTCGAGGCCGCGGAGGAGCTGGCGCGCTCCATCAACGGCCGCTATCGGTTTCAGGCCGAGCTGCGGCCGCTGCTGGGGGTTGCGCCCAGTTTCACGGCCCTGGGCATGGCCGCGCTCTTGCCGCACCGCGAACTTCGCTTCAAGCCAGCGAATGCCGAGGTTTTGGTGGACGGGTTGCCCGCAAACGGCCTCGAGAACCGGAACGCGATACTGAAAAAGGTGAACGGCGTCGCGCTCAAGGCCGAGGACGTGATTGCCATGTCCAAGGAGGAGGGCCGGGCGCGGGTCAGGGATTTTCGCGTGGTGTACATCTACCACGACCGCATCGACGCGGTCGGGGACAAGGCCGCGACCGAGGGCCATACTTTTGAGGCCGTGCACGAGGCTATCGAGGAGCTTGCCGCGCTGGTGCGCGTCGTTGTCAACACGCTCAATGGCGGGTACGTGCTGGTCACGGCCGACCATGGCTTCGTGTTCCAAAATACGACGCCGGACAGGCTCGATAAGCACGCGCTCGAGGCGCCGCCTGGCGCACGCGTGGCCCACAAACGCTATATTCTCGGCGAGAACCTGGGGCGTTCGGACAAGGTTTTTCACGGCAAGACCGAGATCACGGCAAGCGCCAAGGACGATCTGGAGTTCTGGTCGCCCCGGGGATACGGCCGGTTCCATTTCGTCGGCGGCGCCAGATTCGTTCACGGCGGACTTTCGCTTCAGGAGATAATGATTCCAATTCTCATAATCCGCGAGGCCCGGGGCAAGAATCTGGAAAAGTCCCAAACGCGTAAGGTCGGCGTCTGTCTGCTCGGCACGCGCAGAAAGGTCGTCACCAGCCTGCACCGTTTCGAGTTCATCCAGACCGAACCGGTTTCTGAACGGGTCAAGCCTGTGACGTTGCGCATTTCCTTGCGCGACGGCAACGAGCTGGTCAGCGACGAGGCGCGCGTCACCTTCGAAAGCGCGTCGTCGTCTTTGGATGAGCGCAAAACAATCGTCACGCTGACCTTGAAAGGGATGACGTACGATCCGCGCAAAGCGTATTCCCTGGTGCTGCGCGACGCGGAGAACGATACAGAGTGCGAACGCATAGCGTTTTACGTTGACCTGGCATTTGCACGCGATTTTTAGAAAAATAATATAGAGAATAACGCGTTCTTTTTGCGAAAGGTGCGCCTTGCCGGGCTGTATCTATTTCCGTCTTTGCCCCGGCGGCTGGTTGGGGCGCGCCGCCAACCCTTGAGGCGTGTCCACGCAGGTGGCGACAACCCTGCCTCCTGGGGTCATATGTTGAACCGTATCGCCAGCCTTCTTGCCTCGACAAATCTCATAGGCTCGAGGCGGTAGCTCTTGGTCGCGCGGACGGCCTGGGCGCTGCTCGAACGCTTGCGCGGGCGGACGAACGTTCATACTTTCTGGTCGGGACTCAGGCGGCTCGGGCTTTGGAGACGCTTGGGGCTGGGAGGGCGGCGCGGGTGTGGCTGTGACAGCGCGCTGCGGCGCGGGATCGGACGTGGTGTGCCGATTAACTTCAATGAACGCGATGTATGCCAGGACCGCGAGCAGGGCTGCGAGCAAGACAGCAAAACGGCGCGAACTGGGCTTGCCTAGGGCTTCAAGTGTAAGCTCTGGCCTCGCCTCTGGAAGGTCCTGGCCCGAGCTGTGAGCGATGAACCGATGCAGATCCTGGGACAGTTCCTCGGCTGTCTGATGCCGCGAGTCCGGCGAAAGCGCGGTGGCTTTGCCGACGATGGCCTCCAGTTCGGCGGGCGCCCAGGGTGCGATCTGCCGGAGCGGGGGGATATCTCCGTTGAGAATGCTCTGAAGAAGTTTGCCCTTCTGCTCGTTGAAGGCGGGTTTGAGCGCGGCAAGTTCGTAGAGGGTTAAGCCAAGGCTGTAAATGTCACTGCGCGCTTCTGCTTTGCCGTCGAGTTGTTCGGGCGCCATGTAGCGCAGCGTGCCGGTCATTTCGCCGCTACGGGTAATGCCCTCTTCTTGAAGAAATTTCATCAGGCCAAAGTCAGTGAGAAAGACCATGCCGCGTCTGTCTAAAAGAAGATTGGCGGGCTTGATGTCTCGATGGATGGCGCCTAGGCTGTGCGCGTAGTGCAGTCCGTCCGCGATCAAAGAAACCATGGCCGCGATTTCTTCAAAGTACGCGCGCCCAAAACGCGGGGGGATTTCGTCTAGGGGCACATCGCCGGCGGGATCACTCTGAATGATTGTGTCGACCACCTCAGTCAGGACGGGGGTGGCGCCGGACTTGCCGTGCTTGGCGAGCCAGCGCACGAGTTTGTCCCAACTGAGGGCCTCGGTGTACTGCATAGCGTAAAAATGGAACCCGCCCTCTTGCCCCACGCTGTAAATAGGGACGATGTTCGGGTGCTGCAAGCTCGCCGCGACGCGCGCCTCGCGGGTAAAACGGGCCAGGGCCAGGGAACTCATGACCGGCGCGTGCGGCAAAACTTTCAAGGCCACGCGGCGCCCGAGCGACTCCTGTTCGGCTTCGTAAACGACCCCCATGCCGCCCCTGCCGATCTCGCGGATGATGCGAAATTCACCGAGGCGCTCGGGCCTTGCGCCTTGCGGCGGCTGCGCCCACCGGACCACGTTCGTGGTGAGGTCTTGCGTCTTGGCCTGCTCCATGGCGGCAATGACTGGAAAAAGCTCCAGGATATCGTGGGCCAGCTGAGGATGCCGGCGCGCGTAGTCCTCGGGCGTCGGCCGCTCGCCGGCGCGCAAGCGCGCCATGAACTCATCTACCAGGAAATCCAGAGTATCTTGATCCAGAGGGGTGGGCCCCCGTTGCTCCAGGGGAGAGCGTTCATCACTTTTGCCAGACATCGTCTCCTCCCGGCGGATCAAGCAAGTGAATACTCTGAAAGAAGAGCCTTGAGCCGCCGCAAGGCGCGGACGTAACGGATGCTGGCGGCTTTTTGCTGGATCTGCAGCACCGTGGCGACTTCGCTATTGTTCAGTTCCTCAAAGTGCCGCAGGGCCAGGAC
>Ga0247840_10004998_pt1 | contig 20377 bp, 35 predicted proteins | sample LaCruzMarch2015__FD_192404 | JGI IMG/M metagenome (GOLD analysis project Ga0247840, IMG submission 192404) | Freshwater microbial communities from meromictic Lake La Cruz, Castile-La Mancha, Spain - LaCruzMarch2015_17m | ecosystem: Environmental > Aquatic > Freshwater > Lake | place: Spain... | reverse complement strand
GATCCAACGTTTGAAGATACAGAAATAATTGATCTTGTTAAAATGGATATAGAGGGCGCAGAATACAATATCCTTAAAAATTGTAATTTTTGGAAAAAATCAGATAAAATGATTATTGAATTTCATGATAATCATAAAGAATTCCATGGATTTAAAGATGTTGATTTTATTAAATTGATTGAATCTAATGGGTTTAAACTAGATAAACAAGTTGGAACTAATCCAACTTATGTTTGTTATTTCTCTAAAAAAGATATATATCCAAATTTATAGATATATCCATAAAAATGGATAGGAATATATTTAAATCTTAGTTCTTCCGAGCCAATTATTTTACTTTAAAACAGTTTCCACAATAAGGACATTTAGCTTTTCCAAAATGTTGTTGTTTTACCATCAATTCTAAATTAGATAATCTATTATCTCCATGGATACCATTTTTATGATGAACTTCTTCATTAATAGTTAAAATTCTTCCTAATTTTTTTTCCATTTTTAATCTATGTTCTAAATAATATCCTCCGCCGCCTTTACTATTTCTTTTAGCTAATGGATGATCTGGAGCATATACATATACATATCCATCACGTTTTTGAACAAATTTTCCGCCTTTCCAAGCAGGATGATTTGATCCAATTCGAGGATGTTCTTTATGAAATTTTTTTGACCATTTAGATACTTTTATTTTCATTGTCTTCAATTGATCTGAAGTAGCATTTTTCCACCATGCTTTTTTTCTTTTAGACATCATTTTTTTAAATTCTTCTGTGTGAAGATGCCCTTTATGTGGATGTTTTTTCATTTTTTATTCCACTCTTTTAATGTCCAATCAATTGTTTTCTTTAAACTAGATTTAAAGTCTGTTGGTGGAATCCATCCAAGCGCTGCAATTTTTGAGCCATCTAAAGCATATCTTCTATCATGCCCTTTTCTTTGTTTATGTACATCTACATATTTTAATTTTAGTGGTTTCCCAAGTATATCACTAATCATTTGTGCTAATTCATCATTATATAATTCTGTATTACCAACAACATTATAAAATTCTCCAGCTTTTCCATTTTTTAATAAAAACACAACTGCATCGGCTGCATTTCTAGCATGAAGCCAGTGCCTTTGTCCAACCCCAATTACTTCTTTTTTATCATATGTATAATCTAATCCAGGAAGAATTTCGGCATGTATTTGTTGTTCATTTCCATCTAAACAATTTTTTAAGCACATTGGCATAAACTTTTCTGCGTTTTGTCTTTCTCCAAAAATATTCATTGTTTGAGTTAAAATAATATCAAGCCCGTATGTTATATGATATGAATATGCTGCAGCAGCTTGCCCGCATTTAGCAGCTGAATATGGGTTTGATGGTCTCCATCTATCATCTTCTTTAAAATTATAATTATCTGGAGCAGGTCCAAATTGTTCATCTGTTCCAAATGATAAAAATCGAGCATCTGGATTTCTCGTTCTATACCATTCTAAAATATTAACAGTTCCCATTACATTGTCTTCAAAAAACTCTTTAGGAAATTTAATACTTCTATCTACATGTGAATTAGCTGCAATATGAGCAATATAATCTACATGCCCAATTTGATTTGCAATACCATCATGAATATCTGATTTTAAATCATGATAAACAAATTTAATTCTATGGTCATAATTTTTTATTACATCAATATCCGTAATTCTTCTCATATCTCCAATTGTACTTAATCGGCACATAGCAACAATATTCCAATCTGTTGTCTTTAGCACATGTTCCAAAAGATGGCTAGCTACGAATCCACCAACTCCGGTTATTAAAATTGTTTTTTTATCATCCACACTACCATCTCCTAAATAAAGTATATCATAGATCTATATAAACCTATTGGTACAGAATATATGATAATTCTAGCCAAGGTTGTTTAAATGGGTTTTTATCAGATTTTTTATTAACCCAAAGTTGGTCAATATCTTTTTTATGTTCCAATTAAATTACCTTCATATATATTATGGCAAGATATGTTTAAAAAGCTTTGTATATAAAATATTATCTATAGATATGCTTATAAAGGTATTGTCGCATTAATATATAGGATGACTTGGAAAAAAGGATATATTCCTTGGAATAAAGGAGTACATGGAGTTTTACGCTCTTCAAAAAAAGGAAAAATATATGAAGATATATATGGATTAAAAAAAGCAAAACAAATAAAGAAAAAAATTAGTGCTTATCAATTAGGAAAACCAAAATCTTTAAAGCATAGACAAAAAATAAGTGAATCAAATAAAGGAAAAATCATTTCAATAGAATCAAAAGATAAAATAAGAAAAACTCTTTTAAATTATTTTAATACTCATAAATCTCCTATGTTTGGCAAAAATCTTTCAGAAAAAACAAAAAACAAAATACGTCAAAAAAACCTTGGAAAAATTCCATGGAACAAAGGAATAAAAATGAAGGATATAGATGCAAATTATATAAATGCATTCAAGGGAAAAAATCACACAAAAGAAACTAAGGAAATAAATAGACAATATAGATTAAATCAAATATTTCCAACCAAAGATACAAAAATCGAAAAGCTTGTTTGTGAAGAACTTATTAAACGAAACATTAAATTTGAAAAAAACAAAACTATTTTTGGACGACCGGATATCTTTATTGAACCAAATATTTGCATATTTTGCGATGGTGATTATTGGCACGCTAATCCTAAAAAATATAATGCAAATGATATTATTAATAGGCAACATCAGAAATCTGCAAAACAAATATGGGCACGAGACCTAGAGGTAACAAAAAAATTAATTAGTCAAGATTATATTGTAATGCGCTTTTGGGAAACCGATATTTTAAAAGATATTAAGTTTATTGGAACTAAAATAGAAAGTTTAATGGGGTAATAAGTATGAAAAAATATAAAATATTGTTTGCGGCAAATTCGTTTGCTCCGATGATCGGTGGAGCTGAAAAAGTTTGTAAACGAATGGTTGAGATTCTCTCAAAGGAAGGAGAAGTAACTGTTTTAACCCAACCAGTGTCCGATAGAAAAGACAAGACCGGCATTGTTGAAATACAAGGAAAAACATCTTATTCATATATGCCGAAGTTAAAAGAATATTTAAATACACACGATTTTGATTTATATATTTCGTTTGGATATGGAAAATACTTTACTGACTATATTGGTCATTGGACAAAGAAACATAAGAAACCAAGCATAGTAATGCCATGCGGATTCTTCCATACAAATCAAAAATCTCCATCCAAAGTAATATATTCTACATTTATGACAAAATGGGCATTGAATAATTTCTCTGCCAGGGTAACAGCAACAAGATGGGAAAAGAATTTTTGGAATGATAGATTCGGAGTAACTAAATCGAATTCGTTTGTTATCCCGTATAATTTAGAACCAGATTTTACTAAATTCAAAGAGACAGATATTCTTAAAAAGAAAAAGTTAAAGAAAAAAGGATATCTTTTATATATAGGAAGAACTGGGCCTAATAAACTTATTCAATTATTGGTCAATGCATATAATAAAACAAACAAGCAGTTGCCATTAGTAATTGCTGGAAAAGGAAATCCCGAATTTAATTTTCTTCCAATGCAAGATGTATTTTTAAAAACGCTTACAGATGAAGATGTAGCCGCAATGAAAGCTAATTATAACATCTTATCCATGGGAACTGTTTCAGAAAATGATAAGAAAACATTAATAAAAAATGCAAAACTATGTATCTTTCCAAGCTCATTTGAATCGTTTGGGATGGTGCTATTGGAGTCTTTAGCACTTAAAACACCTACAATCGGATCGAATATCGAACCATTTAAAGAGATTTTACAAAGAGATAATCTTCTATTTGAAAATGATATAGATGCTTTAGCCAGAAAGATCTCGCGCGCATATGAGGATGATTATGAAATTCCACAGATTAATATGCCAAGTGAAGAAGCATATTTGAGAGGATTGGTATATGGATTAAGATGTAAAGTATTACCAACATTTGATGATCCTATATTACAAGATATTATTTTAGACAAATGCTCTGATTATGGTTTATTAAAAGATGAAAGGGCCCAAGCAGACGAAGGTATAATAGTCTGGGCTGCACTTATTATATTATTTTTAGTCATAATGTTTGCATTTTTCTTAGATTTCTTTAAAGCATTTTTAAAAGCATTAAATGAGATGATATTTAAATGAAAGTGTTTTTTCATTCCAATGGAGCATTACTAGATAGCCCATATTTTAATTATACATGGAAATATTCTCCAAAAGGAGTAATTTATGTTAGTAATAAACAGGGTATTAGTGATGTTCTAATTGACATGAATTTACAACGAAGATTTAAAGCACTTGTTGGAATAGGAAAAATTTTATTAAATTTTATTGGAAAATCAGTTGTAAATGTTTCAAATGTACCCGAAGGAATTGGAAAGGTTGATCTGATTCATTCATTGAATACAATTCCAATGACTGATAAACCGCACATTGTTGAAATAGAAGCATACCATTCTTTATTTGTTGGCGGTTCAATGGATAAACATTCTATAGATAGGATACATCAGTTATTATTAAAAGAAAACTGTAAAAAAGTATTATTTTGGACTCAAAACGCATATGATAATTTTAATGCATTAATGCCAGATGATAAAGTTAAATCTAAATCGCAGATATTATATCCAGCTGTTCCATTAAATATTCAAAACAATGTTCATAAAATCCCAACTATAGGATTTATAGCGCGCGATTTTTTTAGTAAAGGTGGAGAATTGGTATTACCAGTAATGAAAGATTTTGTTAAATCAAAACGAGCAAAGGCCATTATTGTAACAGATGTTGATTTAATAAAAGAAAAAAGTCCAGAAACATATAGACTTTATTCACCTTATATTGATTTTAAAAAATTAATGCCACGAGACGAATTATATAAAAAAGTTTTTCCTAAAATAGATATATTGTTTTATCCTGGATTTTCTGATTCCTTTGGGTTCATATTTCCAGAAGCATCTAGTTTTGGAATTCCTATAATAACGCTTGATGGGGTTGCACGAAGAGAGCTTGTTCATAGTGGAAAAAGTGGGTATGTTATTTATAAAAAATTACAAAAAAATGGATTTCCTATAGGAATAGATGAACAAGAAAAAGAACAAATTGTTTTTGATTTAACTTTTGCTATAACAAATATAGTTTGTGATAAAAAATTAAGAAAAACAATGTCTGACTATAATTATAATTTAGCTAAGAATGGAATATTTTCAATTATTAAAAGAAATAGAGATCTTTTAAAGATATATAAAGAAGCCATAAAAGATTGATTTATAAATGTTTCGGATGGATAATATATGATAACAGAGAAACGAGCAACAAAATTAGTAGCCGAATGTTTAAACGAATTATATGAAACATCGACTCCATCAATTAATTGGGCTTGGGTTAAGTTTTTTTATGGGAATACAGATATACGATTTTGGGAAAACCACAAAATATCTGAAAAAAAGTATACAGAAATAGTTGCCAAATATAAAAAGAAATTAGGGCCACACTATGCAAAAGGATTAGATTGGGATTTATTGAACTATGCTCCAATGGTAAGTGATGAAAAATGAAACCAAAAGTAGGATGGAAGAAATTTTATGCAGACATAATGAAATATTATGGAACTGGATATGGTGCAATTTTAGGTAGATTTTCGGGAATAATAAATTTAGCTCTTCTTGGATCAACATACTTATTAGTTAAAGGATTTGAATTATCTTTTATGCAATCTATTATTGTTGGTATTGCTCTTTTAGTATTTATTTTAATTAGTGGATATGTATATATTAAACTTGGAATGTTAAAAGCAGAAACAGCAAGTATCTTTTTAGAGAACCCGCAACAAGTTGAAATGTATCATCAGCTTCAACGAATTGAAAAAAAATTAGATGCTATATTGCCAAAAGAAGAAAGTGCAGAAGTAAAAGAATTCAAAGAATTTTTTCAATAATTTTTAATAGAAAAGCTTTTAAACTTTGCGCACATATATTATATATAACATACCTGGGGTGATATTTATAGCTAAAAAAATAGTAAAGAAAAAAGTAGTTTCTAAAAAGAAACCAGTTAAGAAAAAAACTGTAGTAAAAAAAGCAGCATCTTGCTGTTAATAATGAATAACTAATTTTTAATCTGATGCCAATATTCATTTGAGTGTTGGCATTATAGATTAAACCAAAGCTTTTTAAACATGATGGTCTATAATATGTATAGCTCTTAGAAAGAGCAGGACGTGTTAACATGAGTTATATAGATCTAGAAGGTAATAAAGGAAATAGTTTTCCAAAAGTTCTCTTATCAAGAGAATCAACAGTTGCAGTTGTAACTGATGTTTCTTTTTGGGCAGGAACTAAGAAAGTAAAAAATCAAGATGGCACAATGTTAGAAAAGCCTAGTGAAAAAGTAATCATAACTGCAAAAACAACAAATGGATCAACCGTTAGTTGCTGGCAGAATGCAGAAGTAAAGAAAGGTTCAAAACCAGCGTATGATACATTGAGTTATACGAATGCTTCAAATCTTAAACTTTTAGATAAGTTTAAAGAAGCTCAAAGTAAATTAAAAACTCTTGAAGATGTAGCATCATTCTGGAGAGAGAATCTATTAAACAAAAATATTAAGTTCGTGCCGGAAACAATAATCCCGGAAAGTGGTGAACGATATAGTATTATAAAAATTATTGATTCGTTCGCATAAGTAGTTGGGGGCCAAGCTGGCCCCATTATTTTTTTTAAAGTGATATAATGATTAAATTAAGACAAATTAGAAAAGCACTTATATGTATTAAAACTGGAAACATTGGGCACATACAAGGAAAACGAAAAATAGTTCAATTTGTTTGGCCATTAGCATGTAACTTAAATTGTCAGATGTGTCATCAAAAAGACATTAGACGTGCATGCGAACCAGAATTATCTATAGAACAAATTAAGGTTATGTTTAAAAACTTTAAATTAAATGGTGTAACTCAAGTAAATCTGATTGGTGGAGAATTTTTTATTAATAAACAAAAAGCATTTGAGGTTATTCAAGCTCTCGATGACTTAAAAATAATGTATTCAATTGCAACAAACGCGTCTTTACTTACTCCAGATGAAATTAAAGACTTATCAAAACGACCAGGACTACTTGAAATAGATATAAGTTTAGATGGTTTTGCAGTAGTTCATAATAAGGTTAGAGGCCGATCTTATGCGTTTGAAAAAACGGTTAATAACATTAAACTAATAAAAAGCTATGGTATCCCTATAATGCTAGTTACAGTTGTACAAAAAGATAATTTACCGCAGCTTCCAGAATTTATTAAGTATGTAAAATCTCTTAAAATAGACTCATTGACACTTGTTCAAGAATTTAGTTTTACTCAAAAAGACTTTGAAGCATCAAAAAAGATATTAGAGAATATATCAAAAAAAGATGTAACTATATTTGCCAGCACTTCAGTATTTCCAATAACTTTTAAGTACCCATATGAATTATTTAAAAATAAAGTAAATGAAGCAAAACGAATAGCTAAAGAAATTGGGCTTGAATTAAACACTTCTTTTGAAATAGAGCGTGGCGATAAAAATATTTTTGAGTATATATATGATATGACTGCAAGAAAAACACATAATGTTGGATGCGGAGAATTAAATTGTGGGCAAATTGATTGGACTGGCCAAAAGAACATATGCCCATTTATTAGAATAGATGGATTAAAATGTGGTAAGATATCTGAAGGAATTAAACCAAATTATTTTGATATAGATGAAGAGCAACGTAATATAATAAAGAAAATTAGAGATCAAAATTTACTCCCTATGTGTACACGATGTTGCTCATTAAAAGTTGTAAATCACAAATGATTTTTATGTATGGAAAAGTATTATATGGATTATTATTAAATGCTAAATTTACAAAAGGATCTAAAAAAAAGGTTCTAGTTGTAAATCATGGTGCATTGGGTGATTTTATTCACTCTATCCCGTTAATTCATTATTTAAAAGAAAATGGATACTCTGTTGATATTTCTACTAAAGAAGGAAATAAAATAAAATCACTTGATCTAAATTATACAACTTCTGAATACACTAATTATGATGTAATTTTTAACATTAATTCTCCTTCGACAATGTGGTTTGGATTGTTTTTTGCCAATACATTTGATTTATTAGGAGAAAAAATATATCGAAAATATATTAAAAGAGATTGGGTTGAAATTCATTGGGCCGAGTTCTATATTAAAACCGCTCAAAAGATATTAAACCTTCCAGATCCTATTGTAATGGATAAGATTTCTACCTCAAAAGAGACAATAGTTATACACCCGGGGGCAAGTTCAATAGAAAAGAGCTGGGGAATAACGAATTTCGTGTGGTTAGCCAACGAATTAAGCAAGAAAAACAAGATTTGGATCGTTTTAGGGCCCTCCGAGTATGATTTATCAGCACATTTCTTACCTACAGAGAACCTTGAAATCATTCTAAGCAGAGATATGACCGATTTATTCAATATTATGAAGTATTCTACCTTATTTATAGGCAATGATTCAGGCGTAATGCATACCGCCGCTCTTTTTGATATCCCAGTATTCGGTATTTATACAATAGGATGTGCAACAACACATTATCCATATACAAATAAAGCTATATATTATTTTGATCCTATTCAATTTAATGCTTATTATAAAAATCATGAATTTACACAATCAAAACTTATTAGAGAAGTTGCATTAAAACAAATTAATATATTATTAACTGGAAAATTTAATACAATTGCACCAAATTTTAAAAATACTCTTTCCCAGAAAGGTTTATAAATATCAGATCTTTTAATATATACATGCAAGACTTCTTAAAAACTAAAGATTGGTACGTTAGAAAAAGATTACCAGATGGCCGACTAGGTTATAGATATAGATGGATCTGGGAACAATCAAATGGTCCAATTCCAAAAGGATATTTAATTCATCATAAAAATGGTGATAGAAATGACGATAGATTAGAAAATCTTGAAATGGATAAAATGTCTAATCATGTAAAAACGCATGAAAATAATTTTTTAAATAAAAAAACAAAGGCAAGTATTAAACTTGGTAGATTAATAGGCCCTGGAAAGCGGGTGGTTAAATGACTGAAAAATTAAGAACATGTCTTCAATGTGGAGAAAATGCAAATCATGTAGTAATTAATCCTGGGCGAGGATTGTGCACTTCATGTATCGCAAGCAATCAATTAAAAGAAAGATATGGATATATTATGGAGGATTCATTATGACTGATGCTGATATTTTAGATATGGATATAGATGAATTAGCTGAATATATGAATAATGGAAAAAGAAAACAAGTCACAAATATGCCAAGAGTATCAACAAATATTGGCCGTAGTTTAAATGAATCAAGCGGTGTTTAAATGAAATGTAAACAATGCGGGTGCCCATTTGCAAATAGTAAAACAGGATTATGCCAATGGTGCGAAGCACGTGGATCATTTGGAGCCCCTCAAAGATATCCAAGACCACAAATAATAAATAATCAAAAACTTTCAATTATAAATAGGATGAGGCAATAAAGTTGATTTAATATGGCTGATGACTGGGATATCTCGTATGATATAGATGATTTAATAGAACCTGAAAATAAAAAGAAAAATCCATTTGCTAAAACATTTAAGGAAATTTCTAGACCATACAGAGATCCAGAAGATTTATGGAGTAAAGTTACTGATCGCGAACCATATGACTGGATTGAAGATACTAAAGAAAATAAACACGATATATTTTTTGGTCATTCAAAAGAAGCACATGTTGTATTAATGTCCCCTGATAAATATTTAAAAGAATGGGAATTTGCGGCAATTAAAAAACCAGAAGAAGCAAAAAGAGTTCAAGAAAACGCTCAAGCAAAAATTGATATTTATAAAGACGCAATGAATAAAGGAGATAAATTTCCTTTACCGTGGTTAAGATATATAGATGGTGGATTTACAGGACAAGAAGGATACCATAGAGCCAATGCTGCAAAACAACTTGGAATTGAAAAAATTCCGGTTGCAATACTTGATATTGATACTAATAGAGTTCGTAGACAATTTACTGGGCCATCATTTGATTCCGCTGAAAATGGGTTTGCACAATTATTTGGAGAAAAAAAGAAACAAAATCCATTTACATATGAAACTGAATTAATTTAAGTAAACAGAAGGTTTAAAAATTCTTCTATGTATATATATTTATGAAATACTTTATTATATTAAGCATTTTATGCATTTTTTTATTATTTGGATGTACTGAACCAGATAACAATGTTCCAATTGTTGGAAATGATAAAGATTCACATGGATGTATAGGATCTGCTGGATATTCTTGGTGCGAATTAAAACAAAAATGTATAAGAATTTGGGAAGAAGATTGTGTTGGTATAATAACATCTAATACAAATTCGCCAAAATTAGCTACTTGTGCAGATCCAAATAAAAAATTAGTTATAATCGATACAAATATTGGTCAAACCTGGGAATGTGTGTTTTCTCCTTATGAATAAAATATTAATTATATCTGGTATGATAATATTACTATTAGGGTTATTTGCATGTACTAGCGCCCCACAGCCAACATCTGATAACTTATTTGAAAAATTATCAGATACATCTTGCTCAATTGATGGAAAACCCATAATAAGATATTATTCAACTTCTTGGTGCCCTCATTGTAAATATATAAATCCTGTTTGGGATGAAATTGTATTAGAATATGGTGATAAAATAATTGCCCGCCACTATGAAGTTGATTTACAAACTCCATCTGATGAAGAAATGGCAGAGTTCAATTTATTTAGTCCTAATGGAGCTATTCCTGCTTTTAGTTTTGGATGCCAATACTATAGAATTGGTAATTCATATGAAGCATCTGGAAATATAGCTGCCGAAAAAACAGAATTTGAACGAATTATAAATCTTTTAATTAGCTGATTCTATGAAACAATAAGGTTTATATAGCCTTAATCCATATAATATGTTATAGATGGAGTTGATCTTATGAAAGCATATTGTATGAAAGAGAAAAAAACACAAGAAATGAAAGATGGTAAAGAAGTTACCATGAAGAACGGTAGAAAAGCAATGAAGGGTGTATGCTCTAAATGCGGAACCGGAATGTTTAGAATAATGTAAAGTGAAATATAATGGAAGACCGAAGGTTTAACAATAGGCCCAGTTTTAGTGGGCCCAGAGAAATGCACAAAGCAACATGCTCCGATTGTGGGCAGGAAACAGAAGTGCCATTTAAGCCAGCCGAAAATAGGGCGGTTTATTGCAGAGACTGTTACCAAAAGCACAATCAAAATAAGAGGTAATAAATATGAAATGTCCAAACTGTGGAAATGAAGATCCTAGATATTTTAGATCAACAGCAGCATCTTATGCGAGCGCATTTAATGCCGGTAACGAAGCAGTACATTGTGGATATTGTCGAAAAGATTTTTACCCAACTCCAATAATTGAACCTATTGAAATAGGAACATCTGCTAATGCATATCAATCTAAAAAATATCCAACATCAACACAATTACCACCTTTAAATCCTGCAAAAGCAAGTAAAGAAATGTTAAATCAATTTAAACCTACTTCTAATACACAAACTAAATTAGATATTGGTATAAACAATAATTCTTTTGATGACTTTAAAGTAAAACAATTCGATGCAGCTAAACAAGCAGAAGTAGAATCTTGGATAGCTAAAAAAAGACCTGAAACATTAAATAAAAAAATTAGTAATATTTCAGATACTCCAAGTATATACAATAAAAGAGGACAAGCAGAAATGAAAGCTTTAGAAGAAAAATCAAAAGAGGCTAAAACATGGGCTGCAGAAATGAATAGAATGGAAAAAGAAAAAAGAGCAGCCGAAAATATTTTTACTAAAGTAATGCCAAATACAAATCCAATGTTAGCAAAAATGGCAACACAAAATCCATTTAAAGAATTAGATGACGATGTATTAAATAATAAATTATTTGGTCCTAAATTAACAGAAGAAGATGTAAGAAGAAATATGAAAGCAAGAAGTGCTGAAAATGTAAAAAAACTTAAAAAACAATATGAAGAAGAAGGTTTATTTTTATGACTGCAAATCCATATAGACCAATGAAAAATATATGTCCAGAATGTGGTAAACCAAAAGATTTTAACTCTCCATGTCCTTATTGTGGTTATAATAGAATGGAAGACGGAATTAATGGACTTCCAACATTATTTTAAGAGGTAATTAATATGGCTAAAAAAATGAAGAAAAAAAGATATTCAAGACAAGAAGCAGAACCACCAACAAAAGACTTTAGACAAGTTGCTCAAGTTACTATGGGTGGCGGAATGGCTGGAATGATGATGCCATTATTATCAGCACCAACTCCAGGTAATATAGGTAATGCAGTTCAAGGATCTGTTGGGTTTGCGATATTAGCACCTATGTCAGGAATTGGATTTAATGCTATTGATAATATTTATAATGCTGGAAAAAAGAAAAAACAATAGAAGGCTAAATTATGGCATGGCATAGTAAATTACCAATAATGGGTCCTAAACGAAAGAAGCAAGAACGAGAAGATCCATTTAGAAAAAATGCCCATAAAAAAACTGATTATGCATGTATAAATTGTCCAAAGTGTGATAAAGTAATTACTTTTAAAGAATCTGCTGAACATCATACTATTGTATGCCCGTGGTGCAAACGATTTTTCGTACCATCATTTAATGCAAAACCAAGAGTGGTTCCATTTTGGGTAATGCAATCTCCATCTGATTGGCTTGAAATGTAAGAGGGTTATTAATGAAAGCAACAAAAGTTTGTAAACATTGTGGGAAACCAAAAGAAAAAGAAAAACGTTGTACTTATTGTGGCAGCGATTGACTAGCTTGCATATGTTCAGCTAAATCTTCTAAATAACTATTCATCATTATCGCCGCTGCATCGATTGCGTGTTCAGTATCTAATTTCGGATAAAGTAAAGATGCTAATAATTTTGTTATCTTTAAATCTTTAACCATTTCTTCTTTTAAATGGTCATCTGCTTTTAACCATTTTCTCCAAAAAAACGATGGTACATCTTGCATTATATATTAATAATACGAAAGGTTTAAAAAGAAGCTTGTTCTATTCATTTGTATGGATGAATTAGATCTAGACCAAATGGCAGATAATGTATTCGATCAAATACAAAAACGAAAATCTGTGACGCCCATGAAAATATTAGAAAAATATGGTAATCAAATTGATATTGAAAATAAATTTAAATTCAGAGATATAAATTCATTAGAACCAGAACCTTTTTATAATTATGATGATAAAAATATTTCATTAATTGCGACAGAATCATTACCATTTAAATCTGGTGATTATCGTATTAAAAAACCAATCCCAACAGGATATAGAATTAGTAGAAATGGTCAAATAGTATCGGTTCAAAAAAATGAATTAACAGAAGATGAAAAGAAACTATTTAACTTATAAAATATATTCATCGATACATTTAAAAAGACTTCGATTGTAATATATGTATGGATTACGCAAATTCAATAATGAATAATTCTTTTACTAAACGCGTAACCTTTAGACAACCGACACCAACGCAACAACATTGTTAAGTACAATGCTGGTGTGATGAAATGGTATCATAAATCTCCTGTAAAGATTTTTTATCGGTTCGAATCCGGTCACTAGCTTCAAGAAGTTTTGGCAGAGCGGCAAATGCGCGCCCCTGCAGAGGGTGATAGGCTGGTTCGACTCCGGCAGACTTCTTATGTGGAAATTAGTGTACTGGCCCAGCACAATGGATTGTGATTCCATTAGAATGCGTTCGATTCGCGTATTTCCACCCAAGCCCCTTAATGTAGCGGTCAAGCATACAAGACTTTGAATCTTGTCGCGTCAGTTCGAATCTGGCAGGGGCGATGTATCCATAAAAATGGATATATCCACAAATGTGGATATGGACTCGTAGCTAAATGGCAAAGCACTTGGCTCTTAACCAAGAAAAATGGGAGTTCGATTCTCTCCGAGTTCACGGATCCATAGTTCAATGGCAGAATACTGGACTTTTAATCCTGGGATTTGCGTTCGATTCGCAATGGATTCATAAGCATCTATGGGGTAATGGATAGCCCACAAGGTTTCGGCCCTTGAAATCTGTGTTCGATTCGCAGTAGATGCATATAGTAATAAAAATCCATTAAAAATGGATATTGAATACCAAATGGGGTTATAGTATAGTGATTAGTATCGGCGCTTTGGAAGCGTCAGACCGCAGTTTGATTCTGCGTAACCCCACCAGGAGTTGTAGCACAACGATTAGTGCATAGAGCTGAAGACTCTGAGAACGAAGTTTGACTCTTCGCAACTCCACCAACGCGGCTGACCGATCGGATTAGGTGCAGCACTTCTAAGGCTGAGAGCGCGGTTCAATTCCGCGGCCGCGTGTTAAAAAAACAATAGATTTAAAAAGACTTTGTATGAATATATTTATATGCCATTAAAAGATATTAAAAAACGAAAACTCTATCAAAAAGAATATGGTAAAAAACATTATTTAAAAAATAAAAAGTATTATAAAAATAAAGTTTCTTCTCGTAAAAAAAATCTCCATATGTGGTTTCAAAATTATAAAAAGAATCTTTCTTGCAAAATGTGTGGAGAAAATTTTCTTGCATGTTTAGATTTTCATCATTTAAATGAATCAGAAAAAGATTTTAATGTTGCTTATATGGCGCTTTCTGGTTATTCAAAAGAACGTATTAAAAAAGAAATTGATAAATGTATAGTTCTTTGTTCTAATTGCCATAGAAAATTGCACTATTTTATGTCTTTGAAAGCATAAGTTTAAAAGCAATTCGTGCCTAATAATATATATATGCAAACATATTCAACTCAATTGAATTTATTACAATTACTGTTGAATGTCAACCAGCTAGCTTAATCTTTTTAAGCTGGTATTGATTGTTTGTAATTTTAGAATTTTTTAATACCAGCTTCTGAAAAGACTGCTCGCACGAATAGCGAAGTGGCAAACGCGTGGGATTCAAAATCCCATACCTGTAGAGGATTCAGAAGTTCGAGTCTTCTTTCGTGCATATGGAGATGTAGGGAATCCGATAACCCGGAGGACTTAAGATCCTCTGCGCGTAGGCGCTTAGTGTGTGCGACTCATACCATCTCCATCTAGAGATGTATGGAATAAGATAACCAGGGAGGCCTAGGACCTCCTGCGCGTAGGCGCTTAACAGGTGCAAGTCCTGTCATCTCTATTTTTTTGAAATAAAAATACATAGATTTAAAAACACTTCAGTGCTAATATTACTTATGAAATATATCTACCAATGGGATGGCAATTCGTCAGGATCCAATGGTAGTGAAGAGTATCAGCACCAATAATCTTTTTTGGCTGGTATTTTTTATTATAATAATTTTCAAGTATTCTATACCAGCTTAATAAAATTATTGGTTTGCGGCATAAGTGTAATTGGCAGCAAGCTCGCCTTCCAAGCGAGAGGAACGCGTTCGACTCGCGTATGCCGCATCCGGTCGGTAGAGAAGAATGAGTCTCGAGTTGGGTTCATCGCCCAAACTGGCCATGCGGAATTGACTGAGTGGCCAAAGGTGCTCGGTTGCTAACCGATGCGACAGCAATGTTACGCATGTTCGAATCATGCATTCCGCGTTTGTATTATAATTGTATACAAAATATTATATTGTAATACAAAATGCAGTTATGGGAGAGTGGTTTAATCCAGCACGCTTGAGACGTGCCGTATCGAAAGATACCGTCAGTTCGAATCTGGCTAACTGCGTGAACCTTTTAAAAAGGTTTGTTAAAAAGATGTTCGCCCATCATAGTTTAATAGTAGAACGTTCGGCTGTAGACACAATAATATCTGCAATGCAGAAACCGAAAAATGCCAGTGCAAATCTGGACGATGGGACTAGGGGGTATAGTATAATGGTTAGTACGAATGGCTCCAGACTATTAAGTTTGCGTTCGATTCGCAGTATCCCCATAATACCATAATATTATGGTATTAACAACATATGAGTATCCTTTAAAAAGGATATGAGTTAGTCATATATAATTAAAGTATATAAAGGAAGAAAGTTAATTATATGTAAAACATATAATATATAAAGCTCCTATGGTGTAGTAGACAAGCATGCTGGCGGAGATCATGGGTGCGAATCCCATTAGGAGTATGAGGTAAAAATGAATTGAAATAAAAAATAGTATTTTGTGTTTAATCTGCTTGACGGCAGATTGGAGACGAAATATTATGAAACGATATATAGAAATATTCGCAAAAATAAATGGAAAAAATCAAATTCTTTCATTTGGGTTATATAATACCCATAAAGAAGTTGATGATAAAGTAACAAAGTTACTTGAAGATAAAAAAATTGAGCCAATCTCGAAAGAAGAAACAATAAGAAGAAAAATCGTATGGCTCGATTGACCGAAAGGTCATGACTCGTTGGTGTAGTAGTTAACATGGGTGATTGTCGATCACTTGATCGTGGGTGCAATCCCCGCACGAGTCGTAATGGCTAGGTAGTTTAGTTTAGGTAAAATAGTCGACTGTTAATCGAAAGAGCGGAGGTTCAACTCCTCCCCTGGCCGTAAAAGATAGATTTAAATAGTATTTGCACTATAATTATATATATGAATTGTGAATATTGTAGTGCGAATATTATTACAAAATATGGAAGTGGCCGATTTTGTTCAGAGAAATGTGCTAGAATGTTTTCTAGTAGAAGTAATAAAGAATTGGCTGATAAAAAAAGATCAATCAAATTAATTGAATATTATAAAACACACCAAAATATAAGTAAAGGAAAAAAGTGGACAAACAATAGAAGAAAAACAACAGAAATTGCACATAAAGCACGAAGCAAAATGATTATAGAAAATAATATCAAAAAATGGAATAATAATATGGATAAAAAAACAGCACGAAAATTAATGATTCATATTTATGGATTAACATGCCAAGAGTGTGGATTAAATTGGATAAATAAATATGGAAATGGGCCATATCAAATTCATCATATTGATGGAAATTCGAATAATAATGATAAAAAAAATTTAAAATTATTGTGTTTAAATTGTCATTGGAAAACCGATAATTTTGGGTTTAGGGGAAGAAAACATAACCCAGAATCTATCGAAAAATCAAAATTAAACAAAATTCCACCAGAGACAATAAAATTAGTTTGTATGTATTGCGGTAAAAAAATAATAAAAAGAAAAAAATATTATGAAAACAAAATTAAGCATGGTCAAAAACAAATTTTTTGTTCACGAAGATGTGCATGGAATAGTAAAAGAGCCCTATAATTTAATAGAAGAATGCCCGCCTCTGATATAGTGGGGTAAGTGGGAAATTCCTGTGCAAATCAGGATAGGGCGATTACACTGGGAGGTGTACAATATGATAACATTATGTATTCCCGAAAATAAATCGGGCTTCGATATAAATCAAGAAATAATTGAGTGTAGAAATATAAAGGACAAAGATAATCGTCAGAATACTTTGGCCGGCTTAAATAAAATAAAGGAATTTATTTAGCAACAACGGATGTTCAGGCCGCGCCTTCTACTGGAACAACGTTGAATTAGTTGTTAAAGAATATAAAAATAAAAACACTATTTATTTTTGCGGAAATAAACTTATTGAACCATTACAAAAATCATTATCACACACGTTGTTTTTATTTGATTTAAAGGATTGCACAATTGCAGAAATTTATTCAGATAATTCATTCTACATAGTTAATCATAAAACAAGTGTAGTAACTAATAAACATCGTCAGGGAGGGCAAAGTAGTCAACGATTTGAGCGGGGCCGAAATGGATTAATCACTCTTTGGTTTAAAAAACTAAATGATATGATGACAAATATTGATGGCCCAATTAAAGTTGGGAGCCATGATTTTTATAAGAATAGATTTATGGAATCATTGACTTCCGATAATCAAAAGAAATGTATTGAATACTTTAATAGCGAATATTGTGATGAGAGTGGAGTATGGCAGTATGTTTCTCATAGATAACTAGCCCCTCCCAGATTCGCACTGGGGTCAACGGGTCCAAAGCCCGCTATTCTTGGCTGCTAAACTAAGGGGCTATAATTTTATCTTGTTAATGCCATTGCTGTAACAATTATTCCAATTACTGCAGCTCCTACTAATACTAATGGAATTAAGTTTATTAAATTAGCTGTTCCAGTTGAAAATACACTTATGTTTAAAGTAGATGAAATAGATCCATAAACAGTGAGTACTATTAAAAATACCATTGAAGCTACTGCAATTCCAGCAATACCAGAAACCCCCATACCAGAACTTGGTACTTCTGTTCTCGTAGAAACTTTATCAACTACCGTCACTGGCCAAGTTGCTGGTAATCCAGTTGTTGTTGGTTCAGTATATACAGGAATTTTAACTTTCGTATCTACTGGCGCCTTGGTGCCGAATATCTTATTTAATACAAACTTTGCATATTTCATATTTATCACAATCTATATTTTTCTATATTTCCCAAATTTATAACTTCTTTTGTTGATGTATTCATAAAAAGAAGATCATTTGCTTTGGCTGTTTTTAATGCTTCTGAAATGTTCTTAGTCATTTTATTACCTCCTTTACATTGATATCCTAAATGCTGTTGTAACTATTCCAATTACTACGGCACCAACTAAAATTAATGGAATTAAATTCATCATACTGGAAACTCCAGGACTAAATGCATCCATGTTTAATGAGGCAGATACTGAACTGAATACAGTCATTCCTATCATTAACATTATAATTGGCATTACTACTCCGCTTATAGATGAAACCGATTTCATTCTGATCTTAAATTTAGGTAATTTAATAGCATCTATCTTTTGTTTTTTTACTTTGGGAGCTAGTTTCTTTTCCTTTAAATTAACTTTTTTTCCCTTAACAGTAATTTCTGTATTTGGATCGGGCTTTCCAAATATTCGTTCCTTAATTGCATTCAATACAAACTTTGTATATTTCATTTCAACCATTACATTGCACCGCCATCAAACATTCCTCTACCACCAATTGCACCCATTAATGTAAGCATCATAGGTATCATAATCGCAGCAATAATAACAATTGGCAATAATCCAGTTACTCCAGACACCATATCAAGAGAATTTGACATTGCTGATGTAACGCCTGTATTCATATTTGCAGAAACGAATGAGGTATTCATTGTTTCGCTTATGGTTCCATACATCGTTGAGAACATATAGATTCCAATTATACCTGCGCCAATCATTATTCCGGCCCGTGAAAATACAATTGCAAAGATTATTGTAAGAACAGCAAAAATTGATCCAATAATAGTTTTAACACCGGATCGCAAAGCTGGATTTTTTGTAACTTTAGAAATAGTCTTATCGACTACGAATTTAGTATACTTCATTTTACCACAAACTTGATATTATCTATGGGGGATTTCCCCCACAGATTGATTAACTTTACTTCTTTATACTAGCTTTAATCCTATCAAGTTCCTCATCTACTTCGGCGTCACTGGTTTGTGATAGTCCTTCTCTTTTGATAGTACCATCAGATTCCATTTCGTCCAATGCAGACATTCTATTATCCATCATATTTATCTCTGTTGACATCTCTTGCATGATTTTATTCATGTCTAAATCGCTATTATTTACATCAACTGATTTAAGTTGTGCAGATGTTGCTTTAGATACAGTTTTAATATACTGCGCTTTACCTTCTTGTATTGTATGTATTTGTCTTAACATTTCAATCTTTCTTTTCATAAGATCTTCTTTTTCAATCATCTTAGAAACAGATTGATCTAAAACTTCGTTCTGTTTAGCAATTTCCAATCTTGCTCTAATTTCAATTCGAGCATTTTCTTCTTTGCCTTTTTTTACATATTGATTTACATTAGCAGAAATTTGTTTAACTCGTGATTCATTTTCCTTTCTTGCTTCCTGTAAAGTCTTCCTTGCGGTTTTCAGTTGTACTTGTGCTTCAACCATATTGTCGATATTTTCCTCTTGCTCTTGCAATGAAATATCTAGCAAATCAGATTTGCTTATGAATACTTTAAAGAAGTTATCTAACTGAAACGATAACCACTTTCCTAACTGATTTATTACCTTCATTTTATCCCCTCGTGTCAAGCTCTGTTCGAGCTGTTACATATAATGTGATACGAAATGCTTTTAAAGCTATCTATCGTTTTTATGAAATAAAGTTCCAATTACCATCTTTATAAACAATATTTCGTGGAATTGTATTATTACAACATTGGGCTGATCTATTATTCCAGTCTGTACT
>Ga0247840_10004993_pt1 | contig 20387 bp, 21 predicted proteins | sample LaCruzMarch2015__FD_192404 | JGI IMG/M metagenome (GOLD analysis project Ga0247840, IMG submission 192404) | Freshwater microbial communities from meromictic Lake La Cruz, Castile-La Mancha, Spain - LaCruzMarch2015_17m | ecosystem: Environmental > Aquatic > Freshwater > Lake | place: Spain... | reverse complement strand
AGCTGCCGCGATAGAAGCTGCACGCCAATCTCCTGTTACTTCGCCAGGATTTAGATCTACTCCTCCTGGAGGCGGAGGAATATCTGGTATGTATATATATCCAAATAGAAATACTATGATTCCAACCAATTATTTTAATTAATAAAAATTAAATATATATATATAATTTTATAATTAAATTAATTATAAAATATAAAAATCATTTTTCTCTAATCTAAAGAAGAAAAATGATTTTTGGTATAGAAAAATTAAGAGGACTAGACTCTCTTAATAAGTAAACATAGAATAAGGCCTTCTCTTCTTATTATTTAATTTAACACTATTAAATTGTTGTAGTCCAGATTCAACATCATATTTAGTAACCCATATAGATAAATTATTATTTTGTTTAATTTGTTGATATTCTTCAATAATTGAGTTAACTATAAATTTAACAATCATTTGTTGTAAAACTTCTAAATGTGCTACAGTATTTTCATAAAAACTATCAGCTACTGATATTATAGTATTATTAGGAACTATAATATCTTTACCTTCAGGATGAACATCTTTTAAAAAGAAAGTAATTTGTTTAGACATTAAATTAATAGACCAAGGACTAAACAAAAGTTTTTGTTTCTCAGTATAACTAGCATAAATTTGATATCTATATTCTTTATTGTAATCAGTGATATGATTATTATTATCCATTTTAAATATAATAAATAAAAACAATAAAAATATAAAAAATATATTAAATTATAATTTAAATCTCAAAATATTATAATTATAAATTAATATAAAATGGATAATAATGAATATATGGTTTATTTATACAGTAATGTATCTAATTCGTGTTCTCAAGTTAAACCTTTAATTGAACAATTAATGAATATATCTAAAATACCCATAAAATCATTAAATGTAGATACTAAACAAGTTAGACAAATAATTAAAAATTCTAAACAAATAAAAATTAATTATATACCAGCTCTTATCTTAATAAGTAAACTAAAAAATAAAGTGGAAGTATATGAAGGAAAAGATTTTATATCAACAGTAAATAGTTTAATACAAGCATTTACTCAAATACATCAAAATGAGTTATATCAAAAACAAATATCTGAACAATTAAAAAATTCAAATCAAACTAATAATAATCAAAATCCTTTAATGAACTCTAAAAATACAACTATAGGGAAAACATCTTTATCAGATGTTCTAGGTGATAATAATATTATTGATACAAATAAATCTTCTAAAAAATTTGGTAGAACTAAATTAAATATGCCTAATGATGTTAATCCTTTTTCTGAAGATGGTAGAATGTTAATTGGTAATTTAGAACAACCTGTAAGGGGGGTTGGTCATGATAAAATGAAAAAATCATCAATAACAGAATTTGGTTTAGTAAAAGATGACATTGAAAAAAAAGTTAGATTCAATGAAGAATTAGACGATGAACGAGTCCTTGATGAAAATATAAATTATGATATTGAAGAATCTGATAATATAGATGATTTTTCAGATAGAAATATTAGTGATATTAGACAAATGGTTCAAGAAACTCCTTTAAAACCAAATACAAAAAAAGTTCCAGTTAAAATAGGTAAAAAAGTTGAAATGTTAGAAGATTTAAGTGCAATATTTGAAACTCCAAATGAAAAATCAAAAGAAAATTATGGTTTAGAAAAATTTGAAGGAAATATAGACGATTTAAGAGGCGAACCTTCAAGAAAAGATGAAAAAACAGCTTTATCAAGTGCTACAAAAACTGCAGCAGAACAAATGATGAGAGATAGAGAAAGAGAAAGTAGTGAATTAAATAAAAGAAGACGTTAAAAATCTAATTTACAAATAGCATTTTTAGTTTTATTATTAGCAAAAGGGAAATGTAAAGGACATAAACTATCAGTAAAATATTTTTCTTTATTTTTTAAATCCTCATATACATCTCTATATAAATAATGATCATCTTTTATACTAAAATTAACTATTTTTATATTTTCCTGTTCTTCATTTGAATTATCATTTTGTATTATATTAGGATTTTCTTTTTCTAAAATAATAGAAAATTCAGGAACTCTAATACAATTTCTTTTATTAGTAGAAAAAACTTCACTATTATCATCTAAAATAATAGTGTTACAAGGTTTAACATCATCTAAATCATAAATACTCCATAAAATATTTAAATCTTTTAATCCTCTCATATAATTATAAGTAATATCAGAATGATAAGAATAAAAGAAATAAGTTAATCTTCTATTAGGATTAATTTCAATAATATTATCAACAATAAAAGTAGCATAATCTTTTTGTGCAGCAGTAAAAACAGAAACATTAAAATGTTTAAATAAAAAATCTAAAAAAGATTGTAAATGAGGTCTTTCAAAAATATAAAATTCAAGTTTATTTTTAAAATAATATTTATGACATTTAAATAAATCTAAAGGATAAAATTTATTATCATTACATAATTTAATTTCATCAGGACTTAAACTATTAATAATAGTAGAATCTAAATCTAAAAAAATATGATTCTTAGGTTTTTTTTTATTAATAATTTTTTTCATAAAAATATCATTATAAATACTCATATTTCTATTATATATCTTATTGATATATAATATTTAATTTTTAATTTTCAATCATAAATTTTTTAATAAATTATTTATTTTTGATTAGAAAAATTATTAGAATAATGATTTAAAAAATTATCTAAATGTTTAAGTTCTTTTTTATTTATATCTTCTGTAAACTTTTCATTTGTATGAAAAAAATTTAAATTATAATTATTTTTATTTAATAATGTTGCTATAACTAAACTTCTTTTAATATGAAAAGAAGATGTGCATATATTAACATGAATATTACCATTATATTGATGTATAGGATATCTATTTGAAATTAGTTTATAACAATTTGTTAAATTTTCAAAAGTGTTATTAGAATTACTTTCAAGAATTATATATTTGGTTTGAATATATTTAGAAACATATTCAAACATATATTCAGCTTCACTGCTATAAGTTTTATCATTAAAATTTATACCGTTACCTCTTCCAGATAATATAATAAAATTATGAATACCATAAACATCTTCTTCATCTTCATAATTTTTAGTTTTAAAAAATTCAGATATACCTTTATTTAATCTAGAATTTAATATTTGAATATTAGAATTACCTAAAACAATAGTAAAAGAAATCATTTTAATAAGTAAAGAGTCCTTTATAAAAAATATATATTTTAAAACAAATATATATTTAAAATAAAAAATCAAATATTTAATTTTTAATATTTTATTTTAAATCAAAAATAATAATATCGCATGGTTTAATTCTATTCATTTTATCAAAATAATCTATAAATTCTAATTCTCCCTTTTTATACACTTTATAATTATATTTTAGTTTAAATTTATGAATAATAGGTAAATCTTCCCAATGAACTATAATAATAATAAATCTAGTATTAGAAAATAATGAATTTTTCTTTTGATTTAAACAATTTTCTACTATCATTAAAGATTTAGTAATAAAAGATTCATCAAATGGAGGATTAATAACAACATTTTCATATTTTAAAATAGTATCTATACTTAAATTAAAAAATGAACCTAATGAACCAAAAGAATCTTCAATATCACAAAAAGCAGAACACCAATTTTTATAATAATGATTAAATAAAGAAGCAAAAGCTTCTAATGTATTATTAAAATTTAAATTTTTTGTTAAAATATCATTTTTATAATCAAATGCTAAAGCTATTGTATTTAAATTTAAATATTCATATCTTATATAACAACATATATATTTAATAATCATATCATTACTTAAACTATCTATAATAGGAATTACATGTGGATATATAGGTATATTCATACTCTTATTAATATAAGTATCATTCAAATGATTTTTAATAGAATAACTATAAATAAATTTATTATTTAATTTATCGTAAGCTATTTCTCCATCATTTGTATTAGAAAAATTGTATTTAATTAAACAACCTTTATTTTTAAAAGTATGTTGAAAAAAATCTTTAATAAGTTTTAATTTTTTATTTAATTCTTTAGGTTCAATAGAAATTTTATATTCATTTAATTTAAATTTAATATCTTTTTCTAATTGATCATTAGCAGAATTACACTCAGTTTGAACAATAACAAAATCATCAAATTGATCTTTTCTAGAAATAATTTTATTTAGTAAATACATTTGTATCATTTTAAAAAGTTCATCATTTTTAATTTTATTTGGTATTAAATTATCATATGGATTTTTTAAATATTTAATAATAGAATCTACTAAATAATTAAATATCTCTTTTCTATATAATTCTTTACTTATTCTATTTTGTTTATCTGACGAAGCTTTTATAGAAAATTTTAACATATTTTTAATATCTTCATCACTATCTGAAAAAGACGTGGTTAAAGTTTTTTCTCCGTTTATATCAGAAGAATTATCAAATGAACAAACTGTTTCATAGTGTTTATTTCCAATATTAATAATGATATTATTACTCATTTGTATATTTATAATAAATATTCAATATATTTATTATTTTTAAAATAGTTTAAAACTCATTTATTTGATATTTTTTATTTATATATCTATTATAGATATATAAATACTTTTTAACTATTTATTTAAGTTTATTTAAGTTTATTTAAATGTTCTAATAATTTATTAATATTTTTGTTTTTATCTTGTTCTACTAATTTCTTTTTATTAGTATTATTCATAATATTTAACATCTTAATTGTTAATTCAAAAAATAGTGATACTGATTCTATATCATTTAAGTTTTTATTTATATTAATTTTTACCATTCTATCTTTTTTTTCTATTTTTTTATTTAAATCTATATCTTGTCTACAAACTGGACATTTTATATTTTTGAATTTTTGAATTTCTTTCCAATTTAATAAACAATGCAAATGAACCCAGTGACCACAATGTAAAGGTGTTTCTTCTTCGCTAAGATCATCCATACATATAGGACAACTATCAGGTTTATCATTAGAATTAGAAAAATTATCTTCATCAATTATTAACATATTATCAATATCCTTTTTATTCTGATTATAAGATATATTATTATTGATTAATCTACTAGAAATAAAATTATTTTTATGTTCATCGTTAGTATAATTATTAGAAGAATTTGTATAAATTAAATTTTTAGATATAAAATTATTAGTAATAATAGTAATATTATTAGAATTTATTAAATTAGTATTATTAGATGATAACTTATTACTTGTATTAGTTGAATCATTATTAAATGTATTATTAATAAAATAACAGCAATCAAATAAATGATCAATGCAAATATTTTTTAGATAAGAAGATTGTTCAAGTAAGTTATTTTTTTTATTACATTGACAATTAAAAATAGTTAATATTTTTTTATAATCTTCTTTTTCATTGCAAAAATCAATTAGTTTTTTAATAATTTTATTTTGAATATTTTTTTTAATATCTATATTATCTTTTAATTTATGTAAATCATTATAAACAGATTTCAATTTATTAAAATAATTCTTATTAATAATATACATAGGTGTATTGATATCATTATTAATATGAGAATGTTCAGAACAAAATAATTTATAACTATATTTTTTATTACAGAGTTTATATGTATTATTAATATTATTTTTTATAATATGACAACAATATGTTTCATCGTTTATATCAGAATACATTTTTTAATTATAAATTATTAAATTTTATAATTAAAAAATCAATTAAATAGAAGTGATTCTATTAAAGAGGTTAAAACTTCTTATAATTTAATATTATTTATATATTAATATTAATATTAAATTATCAGTTAAATATAAGTAAAATTAATAGATATAAAATAAATTATATCTATTAATTATTTTTATTAAAAATAATTATTTTATTTATTTTTATTTATTTTATTGAATTATATTATTTTAAAAATTTAAATAGTATTTAAAGAAATATTAAATAATATAAAATTTTAATATTTATATAATATAAATAAATAATATTATTTATTAATAATTAAGATGTATGTAATTAAAAGATCAGGTAAAAGTGAACCTATTAAATATGATAAAATAACAGAAAGAAATCTAAAAATAGCAAAAGAGATATTTGGAAGTAATATACCAATCGATTTAACTAAATTATCACAATTAATTATTCAAGGTTTAAAATCAGGTATGACAACTACAGAAATAGATGAATTATCATGTGAAACAGCAACTCATATGTCAACTTATCAACCAGAATATGATAAATTAGCAGCAGCGATAGGAATATCAAATTTACATAAATCAACCGAAGATAGTTTTTTAAAAACAATGAGAAAATTATATAATTATACATCTGAAGATGGGAGAAAATATGGTTTAATTAGTGATGAAATGTTTAAATTTATGACTAAAAATAAAGAAGAAATAGAGAAAATAATAGATTATAAAAGAGATTTTAATTATACATATTTTGGTTTTAAAACATTAGAAAAATCATATTTATTAAAAATAGATAATAAAGTAGTAGAAAGACCTCAACATATGTTAATGAGATGTGCTATAGGTATTCACGGTCCATCTAAAAAAAATAAATATGAAGGTAATATTCAAAAAGTAATTGAAACTTACAATGAAATATCTAATGGTAAATTTACTCATGCATCTCCTACTTTATATAATGCTTGTTCTATAAGAGCTCAAATGAGTTCATGTTTTTTATTACATATGGATGATGATTTAAATCATATGTATCAAACAGCATTAAGAAGTGCATTAATCTCTAAATATGCTGGAGGTATTGGAATTGATATAAGTAATATAAGATGTAAAGGTTCAAAAGTTCATTCTACTAATGGAAATTCAAATGGTATTATTCCAATGATTAAAGTATTTAATCAGGTTGCTTTGCATTGTGATCAATCAGGAAAAAGAAAAGGAAGTATTGCAATGTATCTTCAACCCTGGCATCCAGATGTATTAGATTTTTTACAATTAAGATTTAATAGTCCGCCAGAAGAATTAAGAGCAAGAGATATATTTATAGCAATGTGGATACCAGATATATTTATGAGAAGAGTAGAAAAAGATGAAATGTGGACTTTAATATGTCCATCAAAATGTAAAGAATTAACGAATACATACGGAGAAGATTTTGAAAAAATATATGAAGAATGTGAACAAAAAGGTATATTTAATAAACAAATAAAAGCTAGAGTTATATGGGATGCTATTTTAAGATCTCAAGAAGAAACTGGTCTTCCTTATATGCTTTATAAAGACTCTGTAAATAATAAAAGTAATCAAAAAAATATCGGGTTAATTAGAAGCTCTAATTTATGTTGTGAAATTCTAGAGTATACAGATAAAGATAGTATAGCAGTATGTAATTTAGCATCAATAGCATTACCAAAATATGTATATGAAGATGAAAATAAAGAATTAAAATTTGATTATAAAGAATTAGGAAGAATTACAGAAATGATAACAGAAAATTTAAATTTAATTATAGATAAAAACTTTTATCCAGTTCCTGAAGCTGAATATAATAATTTATCTTATAGACCTATAGGAATAGGTATTCAAGGTTTAGCTGATGTATTTGCAATGTTAAATTATACATGGGATTCAAAAGAAGCTAAAGAATTAAATCAAAAAATATTCGAATATATCTATTATCATGCTGTAAAAAAAAGTAATGAATTAGCTATTAAAGATGGTTCGTATAGTGTATTTAAAGGATCACCTATATCACAAGGAATATTACAATATAATATGTGGAATAAAACACCGCTATCAGAAGAATTAAATTGGAAAGAATTAGAAGAAAATGTTAAAAATGGTATGAGAAATAGTTTATTAGTAGCTCCAATGCCTACAGCTTCAACTGCTCAAATATTAAATAATAATGAAGCATTTGAACCATTTACATCAAATATTTATTCAAGAAGTGTATTAGCAGGAGATTTTGTATGTGTAAATAAACATCTATATAAAAAATTAAAAGAAATTAATTTATGGAATAAACAATTAGTAGATAAAATTATAGCTAATAATGGTTCAATTCAAAAAATTGATGAAATTCCTAAACATATTAAAGATATTTATAAAACTGTTTGGGAAATTCCTCAAAGAATATTAATTGATATGGCTGCTGATAGAGGTGCTTTTATTGATCAATCTCAAAGTCTTAATATATTTATTGATCATCCTACTCATGCTAAATTAAGTTCTATGCATTTTTATGGTTGGAAAAAAGGATTAAAAACTGGATCTTATTATATAAGAAGTAAACCCTCAAGAGAAGCAATTAAATTTACAATAGATAATAAAACATTAAAAGGACAGGATAATAAAGAAGAAGGAGAATGTTTAATGTGTTCATCTTAAATTCTAATTTTATCAAAAAAAATTAAAAGAGCTTAACTCTTTTAAATAAATGATTAATTTAAATTATTTAAATTAAATTATAAAAATGTATATTATTAAATTAAATGGTGAAATTATAAATAGACTTCTTTATATTGATGAATATAATAAAAGCATTATAAATTATATGAGATATTATAATTATTATAAAAAAGAAGTGTATAATATAGATGGAGAAATTTATGAATTATATATACATGATATGTTTCCAGATAATATAGAAATAATATATGAAGAAGATTAATTTATGATGATTATAAATAAATGAAAAAATAATTTTATTTTTATTAAAAATAAAATTGAAGTATTGATTAATTTATAATAAAAGTAAAAATGAATAATCAAATAAATTTAGATATGATTAAACAATTTGCTTTTGGAATGATGTTAGAATATACTGAAAATGAATTCATTAATGATGAAACATTAAATAACATAGAAAGAGAAATTATTAATCTTTATAATAAGATACATAATTCAGAATTGAATAAAATGTATTTTTATACTTTATTTTATCATAAATATGATTATAATAGTTTTCTTCAACTGAATCAATTAAAACAAGATAAAAAATTTTTTATATTAATGAAAGATCTTATTCTATCTTTAAAATATGATTATATTAAAGATTTTGATTATTGGTTAAAATTAGAAAAACAATTATTTATAGAAGATGGTGAATATTCTGAATTTATAGATTATTTTCCATCTATTATTTATAATTGTTTTACTGAATGTAATAAACCAGTAAGAAAGATAAATGAATTATATTATTTAGATATATATAATAACACATTATCTATAGATATTAATTTTCAAATTATGTATTCATTGAATGATATAAATTTTATTTATATAAAAAATGATTATGAAACTAAAAATATAGTTATATCTAGATCATCGAGGAAATATTTATCGTCTAATGATAAAAATGATGAGAATATTCTTTATATTTTAAAAGAAATGAAAGATAATGAAACAATGCATTTTATATATGAAGAAAAAGAGATTATAGTATATAAATCAAATAATAGTTATTATTATCAACAATATTCTAATAAAAATTTATTATATTTTTTATATTATATATTTAATACAAATAATAATTCATTATTAAGTAAATCTATTAATTTAATAAATTATAAAATATTAAATAAGTTAAATAAAGAAGAGAAAAATAAAATAAATAAATATATAAAATATTCAAATAAAAGAAATGAAATTATTTTAAAAAAAAATATATCTAATGATATAATTAAAAATATAATTAATAAAAATATATTTCCAGAAGAAATTGAATATGTATGTGTATATGAATTTGAAAAAAGAATGAAAAATATGAAAATATTAGTATATAATTTTTTTAAAAATTATAATAATGAGACAGAGAATAGTTTAAAAAAATTATTATCATTTATAATTAAAGAATTAGAAGAATTAAATATTATTATTAGTAATAAAAAATATAAAAAAATTCATAGAAATTTTCAAGTTGAAATTTTTAAATTACTTTTTAAGTTATATTTAACTGAATTAGGAAATAAACTTCTTTTAAAAGGTAATAAAAAACTTATATATGCAAGTAAAGATTTAATTTTTAAAATAAAAAATAATTGGGATATTATAGATGAAGAACTTAATATTAGTATTGATTTATTTTTAGAAAAATATTAATTTATTTTTAAAAAATATGAGTTGATTTAAATTCATATATATTCATCTTTATAAAGATGAATATATTATTATATGATATAAGAGGACAAGTCCTTTTTAAATAACTGAAAATTTTTATTTATTATTATAATTAAATAAAATAATTTTGCTTATTTTATTAGATGAATATTCATAATATAAATAACAATATAAAAAAGATATAATTGATATGATAAATAACATGTGTGAAATGTATTGTGTAGTTCCTATATTAAAGAATGATAAGAGATTAAAAAAAGATATAGTTGATATGATAAATAAGATATGCGAAACGTATTGTGTAGTTCCTATATTAAAGAATGATAAGAGATTAAAAAAAAATATATATAAAAAAATAATAAATAAATATAATGATTTATTTGAAGACTATAAAAATTTTACAATTAAAGATTGTGATTTTGATAATATAAATAAGTATAGGATTAAAAAAAATATTATCAGTATTAATATAGATAATATGATTATAGAAACTATAAATTATTCTTATAAAGATACAAATAATCTATATGATTTTTATGAAGATATTTTTATGTCAGAATTATTATGTGGTTTAGATATACATCATGATATAGTTGAATATTTTCATAATATTTATTATGATAAATATGAAGAAGAATTTAAAAATATATTTCTTAAAAATTTTATTAAATATAAAAATGATATACTAAGTATAAATAAAACTATTATTTTAAATAATTTAAATAATAATAATAGTTATAAAAATATATCTTATTTATCTAATAATATTTTGAATTATTTTTGAATGAGTAAATTTATTTAAAAATATTATATATTACACTAATTAGTGTAATATATTAATGCATACAGCAGGGATCGAACCTGCGCGGATTATCATCCAATGGATCTTAAGACCATCGCCTTAACCACTCGGCCATATATGCATATTATAGTTTTGTTATCTTTAAACCTATTTTAAAAATTTTATTAAATGTTTAAACTATAATATTAAAATAATTAAATTAAAAGAATAAAATAAATATTTTATAAATAAAAATCTAAATATAAAATTAAAGTATAGAATGATTAAAAATTTTAAATTATTTAAAGACGGATATACTTTTTATAATAAAAATAAATCAAATATAAATGTTTTTCATATAATTGGTTTTACTTATTTATTTTCTCCTTTATATATTCTTTATGATAACAATAAAATACAAGATCAAAATCTATCTATAAAATCTACTATCGCATCTAATAAATATAATAAATATTATTATTCTTTGTAAATTACTTATGATTTTATAGGAACTTAATCCTTTTATAACTATATAATAATTATATAGTTATAAATTTACTTTAAGATATACTTATTAAAATAAATTTAATTCATTTTTAAAAATCTTAGAGATAATTATATTATCAATTTTATATTCATTCATAAATTTGTTCATTATATTTTCAAGATTATCTGTATGATAAATATAGTCAGTAGAATTTATTGTTTTACAATAACCTAATTTAAATCTATTTGTTGTATATGTTGTAGATACAAAATCAAAACATATATGTTTATCATTAATAGAATCTATAATTATAAAATAATTTAATTTACTATTTTTATGTTTTAATATAAGATATTTATTATCTTTATCATTAAAAATATAATTATATCTAGATATATCAGTCATCATTTCATTATCAAATATATCATTATTATCATACCACATCATTTTATGTTAATTTTTCTAAGAAAAAATATCTTTTAAATATTATTAAAATAGTATTAAAAAATCATTTTTTTATATTATATATTATTTAAATGTATTTGTATAATAAATCAATTGATTTATTAAATAATATTAGAGGACTTGTTCTCTTTAAACATATTAAAAATAAAAATACTACTTATTTTAATCACATGAAACATGCTTTATATTTATCTTATAATATGTTTTTAGGAAGTTCCTATTTATTAATACATTCTATTTTTCCAAATTTATTTGAAACAAAAGGTTCAACTATAATAAAAGAATTAAATAAATTAGTTTAGTAATACAAATTAATTTAAATATATAATTTTTAAATTATATATTTTAAAATGAAAGTATTTTATTCTCAATTGCTTGAAGATCTTTATGTATATAATAACTTTATAAATAGAAAAAATAATACTGGTTATTTCGTTGAATTAGGTGGTTATGATGGTATCACTTATTCTAATACTAAATTCTTTGAAGATCAATTATCTTTTAAAGGTACTCTAATTGAACCTACAACTCATTTTAATGTTATGACATTAAGAAGACCTAATTGTAAATGTCATAATAAAGCTGTTTATTATAATCATCAAAAAGTTAATTTCCTAGGTGATAATGCTATGTCTGGTATTATTGAAAATATGGATCCTAAACATATTGAACATATTAAAAACTATTCTACTAATAATTTAATTGATGCTGTTCCTTTTAAAGAAATTTTATATTCTGATAATATTAAATATATTGATATATTATCAATTGATGTAGAAGGAGCAGAACATGCTATTTTAGAAACAATGGATTGGTCAATACCAGTATATGTAATAATAATAGAATTGGATGAAAATAATAAAGAAAAAGATGAATTATGTAAAAATATATTAAAAGAAAAAGGTTTTGAATTTAATAAAAAAATTCATATAAGTGAATTTTGGATAAATAAAAATTATTTTAGAATAAATGAATTATATGATCCTTCTATACCTAAAATTAAATTAGAAGATTTAAATTCTACAGATAATAATAATAAAGTTATTTTACCTTATGCTGAAAGATATATTCTTAATAAACTAATAAAAGATGTATTTGAATAAATTTAAAAGATATTGTAATATAATAAATATATCTTATAATTAAGATATATTTTTAAATAATCAAACATATATTATTTAAATTAATTTTTGGTTTATAGATAATACATATAAATAAAATATAGAACAATATAATGCATCATTTAAATCTAAAGAATAAATTAATTCAGGATTTTTTTTATAACCAATATATTCAAATAATTCTTTACAATTATTAAATATAATAAAATCTGAATATAATCTTATATTCTCATTTTTTATTTTTAAAAAATCATATTTCTTTTCCATCCATATTTTTCTGTCTTTATATAAATTATTATTTAATAGTTCATTAACTTCTTTTTCTATATCTTTTATTTGTTTTGAACTTTCATTTCTTAGTCTATATATTTTACTTATTTCATTATAATCTTCTATATATTCATAATCTTTTTCTGGTTTTACAAATGAATTATATAAATATTCACATTTGATTGGAGATTTCATTTTTTTTATATTAATCTGAATAATATCATTATCTGAATTTTTAGTACAATATAATAATAAATCATCTGTTATTTTTAAAGTTAATTTTTTATCTATTTGATTATCTATTTGATTATCTATTTGATTATTTATTTGATTTTTTTCATTACAAAGGATTTCCAGTTTACCATTATGTGTATAAACACCAGTGTTTTGATTATATAATTTAGATAACATACAGTTGGTATTAAATATTACTAAATCTTGTATTAAATATCTTCTTAAGGTTAATATATTATTTGATTTAAAATAATAACATACTCTTTCATTCATAAATGGATTAATTAATATTATTCTTGACCATGTTTTACCGGTCATTAATGAATACATTATAGCTTGTGTTAAAGCATCATCTTTCCAATCTAATGATTGGGAAGCTTTAATTTCAATAATAGTAATTTCATCACTTTCAATATTTTTTTCTTCTTTTGTATATTCTACTTTTTTATATATTATTCCATCTGCTACACCAGTTAACCATGGCATTCTTGAATTTACTTGTACTTTTATATCTCCTTCTTGTGGTTTTAATAAATGTATTTTTGGTTTAAGATAAGACCAAAATTTATTTAGACCAATTTTAGTATTAGGAGATATATCCATAATAATTTTATCAGATATAGCAATTTGTATTTGTGCAAATAAATAAATACCTTCAAATTGAGAGTTAAAATCATTAATATTACCTTTTAATTTAAATTGATTGTATTTATCAACTAATTTAGTGATTCTTTTAATACAATGAGAATACATAGGATTATTTTCAATTTTACGATAATCACTAATATAAGGAAAATAATTAACCCATGAAGAAGTAATTAAATTTTCAATAAATACTCCAACAAAAGATTTTTCTTCTTCAGTAATTAATTTTGGTATTTGTTTTACATAATCTTCATCTTTAGGAAAAATTTTTTCTATTAAGAATATCTTTGTTTGTTCTTTTAATAATATTCTTGTATCATATTTTAATATTGATTGTCTTATTACTTCTGTTGTTGTATGTTCCATATCTAAATAATCTTGATATTTCATATCAATTAATGTTTTATCATTTCTTACTTTTTTTTCTTTATCTGGTTCAGGACAATTTTGAAATAAATATAAAACTCTACTAAATTTATCTTGAAATACAGGTACATACATTATAACTTTCTTTTTTGCTCTTGTTAAAGCTACTGTTATTAAATTTACTACTACATCATCACTTAAATTTATAAATGCTTTTTCTAATGGAAATGTTAAAAAACATATTACATAATCTCTTTCTAAACCTTTTGAACTATTTGCTGTTGATAAAAAATAATTTTCTGGTTCCATTCTCTTATGATTCATATTTATATTATAATCATTAGATGATAAAAATCTTCTTAATCTAGCTACATCGCCCATATTACCTTTTACAGTTATAGCACTACTAAATGTTAATATCATAGTTTCTTCAGCTTTATGATCTTTACAAAAACTTTCTATTTCATTAAATATATTTTTATATGAATCTAATTGTCTCCATTCTATATCTGCATTTGAATAATTATTTGAACTTTTCCATCCTTCAATTTGTTCTTTAAATTCAGGATAATAAATAGTTAATGCGTTTTGTAAACTTTTTAATATATTTTTAGGAACTCTAGGAGTTTCATTCATATATATTTTATAGGTATCTATATCATTATCTCTTTCTTTCATAAAATACCATAAAATACTTTCTCTAGGTTCCTTTTGAATAGATTGAAAAATATCACCAGCAAATATAAATTTACTATTTGGATAAAAATATTTTAATATATCTAATGTTTGTCTCTCTAAATCTTGACATTCATCTATATATATAATTTTCGGTTGATATATCATCTTATGTTCTGTTTTATCAAATACTAATTTATATACATGTTTTCTTTTACCTTCAAAATTAGGTAAATTAATATATGGATAATTAGTAGCTTTTGATATTTCATATATAATTGAATCAAATGTTCTAACTTTTACTTTTGAACTTATCCCATATTCTTGTAATCTTCTTTTAATTTCATTTTTTATTGATATATTAAATGATATAAACATTATTTCAGATGGTTTATATAATTTATATAATAAACCATATATTAACATACCTAATAATAATGTAGTTTTACCAGAACCAAATACAGCATGAATAACATAATATTTTTTATTAAATTGAATAAATTCATCAATAACTTTTTTTTGATCTTCTCTCCATGTAAATTCTACTACTTTTTTATATGATTTTATTTTTTCTATATACTTATTTTTCTCATTGAAACAATTAGTTGAATAAACTGATTTTAAAAATTCTTTCATTTTAATAATGGTTAATTTAGTAACATCTTCATATAAAATATCTGGTAATTTCCCCGTTGGTAAAATCGATTTTTCTGAAGGAAAAATTATTTTATTCATTTTTATAAAAGTAAAATAAAAAACTTCCTTTAATACTTAATTTATAATATCCTTTTTATATATATAAAAAGTCATTTAATTATATCTATTTATAAATAGATATAATTATTAGAGGATTTAAACCTTTCTAAAAGATTAATTTTCCTTAAGAAAAAATCAAAATATAATTAAATTATTATTTTTTATTTTTAGTTTTTTTCTTTTCATCTTCATCTTTTTTTGTCTCTTTGATTACTTCCTTTTTAAGTTTATTAAATTTATGTTCTTCCTCTTCAACTTCAGATTTTTTTTTCACAATCTTTTTTTTAGTTGTTGTCTTCTCTTTAATATCTTTGATTTTATCTTCATCAACTTCTTCAGATTTTTTTTTCACAATCTTTTTTTTAGTTGATGTTTTCTTTTTAACATCTCTGATTTCATCTTTAACAATTTTTTTATCTTTGGATTTTATTTCCTCCTCTTTTTCTTCATCAGAATTTTCTTCTTCATCAGAATTTTCTTCTTCATTAGAATTTTCTTCTTCATTAGAATTTTCTTCTTCGTCAGAATTTTCTTCTTCATTAGAATTTTCTTCTTCATTAGAATCTTTTTCTTTTTTATTAGAATTTTCTGATTTTTCTTCTTTATTTATAGAAGACTTGTCATCTAATTCATATTTTTTATAATGTATAGTACAATATCCTTTACTACTATCTTTTGATTGCGTTTTAGAACAATTGTCTCCTTTATTTTTTCCTTGAATAAAAACAAATTTACATTTAAGTTTATCATCTTTATCAGATGAATTGTTTTTATCTTTAGGTTTATGTTTATTACAGAGACCATTTTCTTCATTAGTTCTTTTATCGCATTTCTTACCAGTATTAATACCAGAAGTAAGAATATGAACACATTTAAATTTATCTTGAAATAAAGAATTTTTATTAATATCAATAAATTTTTTCCAACCTTTTAATATTTGTTTTTCTTCAATATCAAATTCAGTAGAAATATCTTTACAAAATTGAATTCCTTTTTTATAAATTAATTGTATCATATCTTTACATAAATCATTATTTACTTCAATTTTAATGTTATCTAATTCTTCAATAGTATCTTGAAAAGTATTCTCCATTTTTAGTTATATTTGAGTTAGATTTATAATTACAAAAAATATGTATTTTATATTATTATTAAAAATGTATAAAAAAATCAATTAATTATTATGAGAGTAAAATTTAATTTTAGTTATTAAGATATACTGAAAGTTTTTAAAATCTATTTAGTTTATTAAATAATATTATCTTGGATTATATAGACTTGTTGAAAACTTTTATCTAAACGAATATATGACAAACCATCTTTTTCAATAGCATAAGTAATTTTTCCAAAATATTCTTCATCTTTACCTTCAAAATAATATTTCTTATTATTAACATTCACAATTAAGTCATTATTATCAAATTTTAAAACAAAATCTTTTTTAGAAAAATTTTCATAATCGTTATTAACACCAAAAAAATGATTTTTACTTTGTTCAAAATACCAATTGCCTACTGCAAGATTTTTTGAAAAGATATTATATTTTATAAGAAAGAAACAATTTCTATCAATATACGAAATTTTAATTCTATTTCTAAGAGAAAACATCTTTAATTTAAATATTTTATATATTTAAATTATTATTCAAAATTATTGTAAAGAATAGAGAGAAAATGTGTATTTTTATATTATTATTAAAAATATATATATAAATGAATTAATTATTTTGTAAGCGGGAAATTAACTGATTTTTAGATATAAATATATTTTATTATATATTTAAAAAATAGTTAAAAAATTAATTGATTTTTTTAATTAGTTTATTATCTATTTTATAATTAAATTTTTGTTGTAAACAAACATAATTAAGTATAAATCAATTTTTTCTAAAAATGTCTTTAAGATTACCTTCAATTAGAAGAACTATTAATGATGATTCATATAACAATTTATATAAACATGTTCCATGTATAGATGAAGATCATAGAAATAGTTTATCTTCTGATAAAGATTATTCTAAATATTATAACTCTTTAGAACATACTAGTTGTAGTTTTATATTTTTAAAAGGTAAAAATAAAGGAGAAATTTGTGGTAAAAAAACTACAGATGATTTAGGCTTAAGATGTTCTCAACATAAATTTACTTAACTTAATTAAATAAAAAGGATATAACCTTATAAAAATATAACAGAAAAATCTGTTATATTTACCCCTAAGGGAAAAAATAATTAAATGATTTGTAAATAAATTATAATTTCAGAGATAAATATAATTAATTAGTAGTTAATTAAATTATAAAAATGAATGATAATTTAATTTTACCAACTGGAAAATCTATTTTTCCTAAGGAAAAATTATTTTTTGATATAATAGATGAATTTATAATAAATATGAATGATTATTTTATATCTAATTTAAATCAAAAATTAGATAAAATAAGTATTAAAAAATCAATTGAAAGAAATTTAAAACAACAATTTAAACATATAAATAATAAATTCAGACATAAAAATAATTCAGATATAATGTCTACTTCCACTAATTCTTTAAAAAATAAAGATAAATGTAATTTTATTTTATTAACAGGTAAAAATAAAGGTAAAAATTGTTCATTTAATAAATTAGAATATTCTAATTATTGTAAAAAACATTTAAATAAAGAAGAAAAATCTGAAAATAATAATAAGATAGATTCTGTTGATAAAAAAGAAAATAAAGAAGAAATAATATTATGTTCTAAATCTGAACAAGTTATTTTATCAAACGAGTGTTCATTAGAATTGGAAAATAAGATAGAAAAAACACGAGGATCAGAGTCCCTTGTAAGAAAAAATGAAAATAAAATAATAATAAGAAAAAATAATTATGGTAATTTAGTGTATGGAAATACAGGATTAATATTAAAAGCAATTGAAGATATAAATGGTAAAATAAGAAATAGAGTTGTAGCAAAAGAAGGTTTAAATGGCGAATGGATAGAATTAAATCATAAAGATATAGAATTATGTAAAAAATATAAATTAAGATATGAAAAAATAGAATTTAAAAGAAATGTAATAGTAAATACAATTAAATATACATCTAAAATACCATTAATGACAACAAAATGGAAAGAAGAAATAAAACCGATTATAAATTATAATCTAGAAGAAGAATCTGAATCAGAATAAAAAATAAAATAAAAAGAACAATAAAGCTTAAAAAAATTATCTTTATTATATATTATAATAAAGATAAGTAAAAAATGTCAACAGTAAAAATAGTTAGTGATATGAAAGAACTAAAAATTATAAATAATGAAATAAAAAGATGTAATGTAATATTAAAACAATTAAGAGAAAGAAAGAAAAAAATTGAAAATAATATTTTAAATTATTTAGAAAATAATGAAAAACCTGGTGTTAAATATGAAGACTTAATAGCTGTAAAAAAAGATAAAAAACAAAGAGAAAGAAAATCACAGACAGAGAAAAAAGAGGAAGCAATCCGTCTATTAGAAAATAATGGAATAAGAGATGCAGAAAATTTTTATAAAGAATTTATAGAAACAATAAAAGGTAAAGAAGAAATAATACCTTTTCTAAAAGTAAAAGAACATAAAGAATAAATTAATTTTTGTTTAGATCAAAAGGGAGTAGTTTTTAAAAAAATCGATTTTTACAAATGAAAAATTACTTAAAGATATAATTCATATAATAAAATAATTCATATAATAAAAATGTTTAAAATAAGAGCTGTTCATAAAGAAAAAATTGAAGAATTAACTAAAACTTCTAATAGATCTGAAGATACTGTTGATGACTCTGAAAATAAAGATAATCTAGAAAATGAAGATTCTACTAAAGATAAATCTAATTTATCTCTCTCTTCTACTTCTTCTTTATCATCAACAAGTAAAAATATTGTTATTAATGCTAAAAGTATACCAGCTAATACAGTTAGAGGAACTTCAAGTTCAAATATGATGAGACCATCCAATTACGAAGGAGGTTATGAAAGTGATTTATATTAAGAATAATAAATAAAAATGTTTATTTATATAAATAAAAAATAATTAAATAAATGAAATATATATAATTTAAATTTAAATTATATATAAATTATAAGTTAATTTCCTTCATCTATAAAATAGTTTTTACTACAGAAAAAAATAATTCATTAATTTAATAAAAAAGATAAAATGGGATTAGAAGGAGTATCAGAATTTATAAGAAGAAAATATCCAGATTGTATAAAAGAAGATCATATATCAGTATTTGCATTTAAAAAAATATGTGTAGATGTAAGTGGATTTATATATAGATTTATGAGTATATATGGTAAAGAGAATTATAGATGGCTACAATGTTTTATTAATTTAATTTTATTAATGAAAAAAAATTATATTAATTTTATACCAGTATTTGATGGCAAACCCCCTGATGAGAAAAAAAATGAATTAAATAATCGTAAAGAAACTAAAAATAGT
>Ga0247840_10004970_pt1 | contig 20460 bp, 18 predicted proteins | sample LaCruzMarch2015__FD_192404 | JGI IMG/M metagenome (GOLD analysis project Ga0247840, IMG submission 192404) | Freshwater microbial communities from meromictic Lake La Cruz, Castile-La Mancha, Spain - LaCruzMarch2015_17m | ecosystem: Environmental > Aquatic > Freshwater > Lake | place: Spain... | reverse complement strand
AAAATACCGCACTTTGGAATTGAAATCGAAAAAAGTCATGATTACCATTTCATATAGATACGACGGGCCTCAAATGCATGTCGTCTGTTTCTTAACCGGACAGTAGTGTCTAAAAATATAAAGTGAATAATCTTATGGATAATGATTCCAACAAAACATTTGATATTACCTTTTTTGTTCCCTGTTATAATGAGCAGGAAAACATACTCAATACTCTTGATGCCATAGTCGCGGCTGTTTCAAAAACAAACTTAAAATATGAAATATTGGTTGTTGACGATTGCTCCAGCGATAAAACGTCTGCAATTGTTGAACAATATCGGCGTGATCATCCCCTGGTTCCCTTGGCGCTCAAAAAGAATAAAGTGAATCTGGGTTTAGGCAGAAATTATATTGACGCTGCCTTCACTGGGCGTGGGGTTTATTATATGCTGGTCAACGGCGATAATGCCGAGCCGGAGGATGCCATCAACGCGATTCTGGCGCAGGTCGGCAAAGCCGATATGGTCATTCCATTTTTTGGATCTGGCGATAAACGTTTGCCGTGGCGCCGTTTATTGTCGCGTCTTTTTACATCCCTGGTCAATGTGGCAAGCGGTTTCTCGGTAAAGTATTACAACGGGCCGGTTGTCCATAGGCGCTATAATGTCATGCGTTGGCACTCCGATACGCACGGATTTGCCTATCAAGCCGAGACAATAACCAGGCTTCTCGAAGAAGGCGTGTCATACGTGGAGGTTGAAATCACAAACAAGGACCGGCAATATGGCATGACCAAGGCGTTTCGCGTTCAAAATATCATGTCCATCAGCCACAGCTTGCTTCAGATTTTCCTGCGCCGTTTGCGGCGTGTCATGTTTTACCGCCACAGCAGGGGCAAGGCATGAATTATTTTCGCAAACATTATCATAGTGTTATTCTGCTTCTTGTCTGGTTTGCGAGTGTGTTGCTCACATGGCGTATTGTTGAAAATCCGTATTGGGATTTTGCCGACTTGCTTTATAGCGCCGAAAGGTTGAGCTTGGGTTATACAATTTACCGGGATTTCCAGACTCCTTATCCTCCGCTGATCTTCTGGCTTTACGGCGGCATAATGAAAATATTTCCTCATTCTTATGCGGCTGTTTCCGTCGTTTCTGCGCTGGCAGCATTGTTATTTTTAATCAGTGTTTATAAAATATGCCGTCTTTTTCATGTCCGATCGGATTCCCTGAAAATTGCCGTTGCCGTCTATTTGGTCTTGTTTACGGCCAGCAGCGCCGTGGGCGAAAATTTCATTTCACTGGGTTTTCCTTTCATCGGCATCACGCTTTTCAACTGGTTCGTCTGGTTTGCCGCAAAGTTTTTACGGGACAAACCACCGGATTTCTTGGCATGTCTTTTGGGAGGTGTTTTGGCCGGGTTATGCCTTTTAAGCAAACACGAGCGGGTTGCCGGAGTATTGGGCGTTTTAGGCTTTCTTGCTATTGTCTTTTTATTTTGGAAGCGTAACAAAACTTATTTGTCTGGCTTTCTCGTTCTCCTGCTGGGAATGCTAATTGTCGGCTCCGGAGGCTATATCTATGCCATAATTCGTTCCGGATGGTTTTATGTTTCGTCATCATTGACTCAATTTGGTGGAATAGGCAATATGGCGACGCAAAATATTCCGGTTTTGACGGATTTAGGCGCGCAAGTTTTGTTAATTGCCATGCACGTTGGGTTTGTCATGGTAGTGATTGCGGGCATTATGGCGTGGTGCAGGAATGGGGCTGATAAAAGCATGGTACCTGTGGCGCTTAAATATGTGTTTGGCGCGCTTATAATATGTTTTTTTCTGTTGGCGTTGGAAAGCGTTCGCGTTATTGCCGCTGTAAAACAGATAGACTTCGGCACGGCCAAATATTTTACCCGCACAATGCTGGCCATCGCCTTTTATTCGCCGCACGGACTGCAATTGACTCAAAGTGTAATCAACTATTTTGCCAGTATTGTTTTCAGCAATATTCTGCCGATGATTTCAATCATTCTGATATTATTGGCTGGGTTGATTGTTTCCCGCATTTGCCGGCCAGGAAGGGCTTATCATCCCCCCTCAAGAAAATGGCTTTTTTCAACGATGCTTTTATGCGCCGCTTTTTGTCTTCAGGCAAGATTCTTTGCCCGGCGGTCGGAATTCGGGGCTTTTGCTTGTGTAATGCCCGTTTTCTTTATTTATGCCGAAAGACTCCCTTTTATTATTCTGCGTTTAAAACCAAGACTATCGTTATGGCGGGCTTTTAAACGTTGCTATCTGATGGCTTTTGTTATTATTATGCTTCTGAGCGGTTTTTTACTCTATGCTTTTGAATTCGGGGACGTGTTGTTTCGTCCGGTTGTGGTTCTGAGCGACAAGGGAATAATCCATGTGCCTGATCAGCCGATGAACAGGGCATTTGCTCAATTGGTGTCGTTTGTTAGGGATAATGGTCTAACCCGCTATAAAATCGTGTCCGTTCCGCAATCGGGAATACAATATTGGATTGGAGGACAACCTTCGCCATTTGCCTGGGCTGGCCCCATTCAGCCGGAATCTTATCGCTTACCATGGAGCGACAATTTGAAAGAAGGGCTTGGCCGGAATGACTGCATTTTTGTGGAGTTTTGCAGGCAGGAAGTGAATGTTCAGTCTGTAGTGTCGGCTGAAACCCGTTCATGGATTGACGGTCCAGCTTATCGTGTTGAACGCTGGAAAAAGTTGTTTCCGTTGATCTGGAATCATATCCAGGCAAATACCCGTCAGGTCGCCGAATTTGGGCCGACCAATGCCCCGTATTTCCGGGTGTACGTTGACAAAAAGGCAGAATGCAGAATGAAGAATGCAGAATGAAAACTGTAGCGCGTCACTGTGTGACGTGAACGTCTTAGTCCGACATGGTCAAACGCAGCCCTTCAGGCGATGCCGTGAATGAAAAATAGCGCAGGTACTTTAAGATAAGCGATGGCTTGAAATATAAATCATATTGTTTGATTGAAGCGGGTTGATATTTCCTTCTCAGCTTCTTTCTTGAGATGGTTTCGGCAATGCGTACAATTTCATTGAGGCTATGCGCTTTACCGGTCACGGCATTAAATGTACCGGAAATGCGGAGCTTTATTATACGTTCGCAAAGTCGGGCAATGTCTTCGACATAAAGCAAGTCACGCCGCTGTTCCCCGTCACCTTTTATTGTCAATTTTGAACCATGTTCAATAACCTTTAATATCGAAGGGATAATTCGATTGCTTTTATCACCGGGGCCATAAACTCCGGGCAGGCGCAATATCGTGATGGGTATTTTTTGCCTTCGGCAGGCGCTGGCTAATATCTTTTCCGATATAAGTTTCGAACGTGCATAAGGGTTTTCGGGATGAAGATAGCTGACTTCCGACAAGGGAAGCTTAAGCTTGTTGTGTCCATAAACATCAACACTGCTTAAATAGATAACTTGCCGGAATTTAACCTGTGATATTAGTCCGGCGAAGTTTTTGACCATGGCAATATTAGCATGCAACATTTCTGTTGGTGTTAGTGATGGTTTATTAACGAGTGCCGCGATAATGACAGCCAGCTTTGGAAATCGTTTCAAATTGGATGCCAGCTTCGGTAAACATGTAGGTTTGGTCATATCGGCATCCGAGCTGGAAAACGCAAGCGGATGATATTGTGGACGCCGGTTAAAGTATCTGATCATGTTTTGTCCAATGAAGCCCGATGCTCCGAAAACAGCGATATGATTTAAAATAGGCATGAAATATGGGAAAATTAGTTAAATATTGGCGTGACTATTCAGTTATGGCTTTATCTGGTGGCCGTCGGTTTTTGAGTGATAAACCCGGAATATGCAACGGCAGAATGAAAGATATAAAATATGGGTCTATTAGTAAAGGGGATAAATCAATTTTGTCATGCTAGCATGATTTTTTATTATTGATTTTGTCCATATTCAGGTGTAGTTTTAGCTAAATTTACGATATAATGCTCAACTTATTAATTTTATTCATTGCCTTATGCATGTGGGAATTGATTTCGATAATACGATGGTGCTTTACGATGACGTTTTTCATGAATGTGCCTTAAAGCGTGGCCTTATTCCACGTAATACTCCACGCTCAAAAAATGCCATTCGTGATGTGATTCGCCTTTTGCAGGATGGTGAGCGCCAATGGATTGATCTACAGTCCTGGGTTTATGCAAAAAAAATGGGGTGCGCTTTGCCGGCGCCGGGAGTGCGCGTTTTTTTTGACATGTGCCGACGCCGAGGATGGGAAATATCCATTATCAGTCATAAAACTCGTTATCCTAATACCGGGCCGCGCATTGATATGCATGATGTGTCCCGGCGTTGGTTGCAACAACAAGGCTTTTTGACAGGGTCCGGTCTGGGATTGGAGAAATCTGTTTTTTTTGAAGAAACTCGTGCCGCAAAAATTAATCGCATTGTAATTCGCCATTGCGCAATTTTCATAGATGATTTAGTTGAAGTTTTTTTAGAGCCCGAATTTCCTGCAAAGGTGCAAAAAATTCTTTATGCGCCGGCTCTCGGCTCAAACCCTGGAGCGGATATCCGGGTTGCCAGCTCTTGGGGTGAAATATCAGCAAGGTTATTCGATGAACCGGAATAAATTATATAAACAGTGGGGTCGTATTCTTGGTCGCCTTTGTGGTGAACCGATTGTGGCTGTTGAACATCTTGCCGGTGGGTATAATTCTTTTGCAGTCAGGGTATTACTGGCCAATGGTCGGTCCGTCTTGGCAAAAAGGGCATTGAATTTAAGCGGCGATCGGCGTCCGCGTTTGCAAACGGAATTTACTGCTTTTTCATTTCTATGGAAAAACGGAATTCGTTGCGTGCCAGAACCGTTAAAATTTGATATAATCACAAAAACCGCCGTTTATTCTTATATTGAGGGACAATTGTTGTCAGCGAGCAGGATTCGGGCGGCGGATATCCGTGGCACAGCGCATTTTTACTGTTCCTTGCGTCAATTGGCTGTGAATTCGGAGCCATTTTTTTTGCCTTTGGCTTCCGAGGCCTGCCTGTCGCTGGAAACATATATACGGTGCATAGAGCGGCGTTGGAAGTTGTTACGGCGGCAAACATCGAATTGCAGGATGCAAAAGTATTTAAACAACGAATGGCGGCCTATATTCGATTCATTCCGTGAGTCAGCGTATTCAGTGGCGAAGACTCGCGGATGGTCTTTGGCGCGCAGATTGGCACCGGCAGAAAAAACATTGAGTCCTTCAGACGTGGGCTTCCACAATGTTTTACGCGCCGTAGATGGCAAGTTGTTTTTTATTGACTTCGAATATTTCGGATGGGATGATCCGGTTAAATTGATCGCGGACTTCTTATGGCAACCGCGTGTGAAATTATCCGAGGCGCAACGTCTTTTGTTCACGACCGAATATTTAAGTGGCTACCCAAACAAGGAAATGCTTCTGGATCGCTTGGCGTGGGTCTTTCCTTTTGTTGGGTTGAAATGGGCATTAATAATGTTGAATCCGTTGTTGCCGGCTTATCGTGAACGAGGGACTGTTAATATGACTTGTTATTCAAATGGTCCGGCGCCGTTAGAGAGCGCATCTCGTTGCTTGCGGTTGTTAAGGGAACAATCGCGTGGAGAAGAGTTCCCCTGGCGTTGGGAGTGGAGACATGAATGATATTAAACTGGACAAGCGTTCGCTTGAATTGCGGAAACGTATCTTGCAGATGTTCCGGCAGAGTCGCCGGGGACACGTTCCTTCGGCGCTTTCTATCGTCGAAATTTTACGCGTTCTTTACGACGATATCTTAAGGGTTGATCCACGCCGTCCTGTTTGGGATGAACGCGACCGGTTGATTTTAAGCAAAGGACACGGGTGCATGGCCCTGTATGTTATGCTGGCAGACAAAGGCTTTTTTCCAGCGCAGCACTTGGATAAATTCTGTGAATTTGGCGAAATTTTAGGTGGCCATCCCGAATATGGAGTTGTCCCCGGGATTGAAGCGTCAACAGGATCTCTCGGTCATGGTTTGTCCATAGGTGTCGGGATTGCGCTTAACGGTGATCGCGAACGTCGTGATTATCGGACGTTTGTTGTAATTGGCGATGGCGAATGTGACGAGGGAACCGTCTGGGAAGCCGCTTTGAGTGCGGCCCATCATCAGTTGGAAAAACTTACTGTTTTAATAGATTATAACCGCATGCAATGTCATGGTGCGGTAGATAATATTTTAAAACTTGATCCACTGGCCGATAAGTGGCGAAGTTTTGGCTTCGAGGTCCGTGAAGTTGACGGACACAGTGTTGTGGCGTTGCGAGAAGTATTATCAGATGTTCCTTTTGTTCCTCAAAAGCCGAGTGCGATCATCTGCCACACTACGAAAGGCAAGGGGATAAGAGATATGGAAAATAATCCCGCCTGGCATCATAAGAGTATCGGCGCGGAAAAGGACATGAATGTTATCTTGCAGGAATTGGAGATGGAGGCATGAGAAAAGCTTGCCTGGAAGGCATTTATGAATTAGCCCGACGTGATCAGCGGATTCTATTCGTAGGTTCCGATATCAGCAGCAGCGGTGTTTTAGAACGATTTAAGACGGAAATGCCGGACAGGTTTTTTATGGAGGGTATTTCGGAGGGGCATTTGCTCAGCATGATGGCCGGGTTTGCCTTGTGCGGAAAAATATCGTATTTCAACACTATCGCTTCTTTTATTACGCGCCGTTGCTTCGAGCAGATTGTCCTGGATGCCTGCCTGCACCGCTTCCGGATACGTTTGATTGGGAGCGGTGGCGGAGTGGTCTATGCGCCACTGGGGCCGACCCACCAGGTGATCGAGGATATTGCAATTTTGCGCAGTTTGCCCCATATGACCGTATTGGTTCCAGCGGATGCGGATGAAATGCGTCGTCTTTTGCCGCAGACGGTTGATTATGAAGGGCCTATTTATATCCGCTTGGCTAAGGGAGGCGATCCCATCGTTAGTCGTGAGGAATTCGGGTTCAAGATCGGCGCGGCCTATATCTATCGTCCCGGCAATGACGTTGCCATAATCACCACGGGAATAATGCTGAAGGCGGCTTTGGATGCGGCACAGAATCTTGAGACACATGGAATACAGGCAGCGGTTGTTCATGTGCCCACTGTTAAACCGTTGGATTGCGAAACAGTGATACAAGCCTGCCGGGCCGTGCGGTTGGTTGTCACGGTCGAGGAGCATACAATTATCGGTGGATTGGGGTCGGCTGTTGCTGAAATTCTGATGGAAACCGAAGGAGGATCGGCTAAACGGTTGATCCGGTGTGGTTTCCCGGACGTATTTCCGGAGGGATACGGCTCACAAGCACTGTTGATGAAAAAATACGGCTTGGACTCCGAGAATATTATTCGGAAAATTTTAGCTGTAATGCAATAGCCGATTTTAACCAACTGCTCTTGCGATTTAACATATGATATTCTATTCTCATTGATATGACGCTTGTCTACAAACATAATTGCCCGCAGGAGTCGCGGATTAAATAAAAGGAGAATAAAGAAATGGCATATCTGGATTTTCTCTCGAGTGTACATCGAAGCACCAAGCGGGATTACCTGGGACGTGTTAAGGAGTTTCCAAAAGCGGAAGCGGCTGCCGTGGCCCGTAAATTTGATCGCGAATATTGGGATGGCGATCGCAAGTTTGGTTACGGTGGTTATCGTTATGACGGCCGCTGGCGTTCTGTGGCGGAAAATATTGCCCGTCATTATCAGCTTAAACCGGGACAAAAAATCCTTGACGTGGGGTGCGGTAAAGGTTTTTTGTTGTATGAATTTACGCAGGTTGTGCCGGGTATTTCGGTTGCCGGGATAGATATTTCGGCTTATGCGGTAAATAATGCCAAAGAGGAAATCCGTCAGTATATCCAAATAGGAAATGCCAGTCAATTGCCGTTCGCTGACCATAGCTTTGATCTGATTATTTCCGTTACAACTCTGCATAATTTAAAATGTTATGATTTGGAAAAAGCACTCACGGAGATCGAACGGGTCGGCCGGCAAAATAAATATATCGTCGTGGAGTCATTTCGGAATCTTCGGGAGTGGGCTAATTTGCTTTATTGGCAATTAACGTGTGAATGTTTTTTTTGGCCGGATGAGTGGGAATGGTGGTTTAAGCGGTGTGGCTATACGGGCGATCATTCGTTTATTTATTTCGAATAGTAATCTGGCGTGAGGAGGGCAAAAATAATGAAAGCTGCGATTTTAGTGGAATTGAAAAAGCCTTTGCTTATTGCCGAAGTCGAAGTCCCGTCTTTGAAGTATGGACAGGTGTTGGTAAAAATTGCGTATAGCGGGGTCTGTGGATCTCAACTGGGCGAAATAGAAGGAGTCAAGGGTGGCGACAAATATTTGCCACATTTGCTTGGACATGAAGCCAGCGGCATTGTTCAGGAGACCGGTGAAGGAGTCAAGATTACCAAACCGGGAGATCACGTGGTTTTGCACTGGCGCAAAGGCGTCGGTATTCAAGCGGCTACTCCCAAGTATTCCTGGGGGCAGAGGCTTGTTAATGCCGGTTGGGTAACAACGTTTAATGAATACGCGGTTGTGTCGGAAAACCGCGTAACGCCGATACCGAAAACCGCGGATCTGGAAGTGGCCGCGTTATATGGATGCGCGGTCACGACGGGGTTTGGCGTCGTTAACAATGACGCCAGCGTCAAAATTGGGGAATCCGTGGCGATCTTTGGGGTCGGCGGCGTTGGTCTTTCTGAAATATTAGGCGCTAGGTTGGTGGGAGCTTTTCCGATTATTGCCGTTGATATTTATGACGACAAATTGGCGCGCGCGCGCGCATATGGTGCAACACATGTCATTAACAGTCGCAAGCAGAATGTTGGTGAGGAAATGCGGCGTCTCCTTCCGGAGGGGCGGGTTGACGTTGCGGTTGATAATTCCGGCCATCCGGAAGTTATCGAGTTGGCGTATGAAGTGACCCTGCCATCCGGTCGAACAATTATGGTAGGCGTGCCGGGCTTTGATCAAAAAATATCCATAGATTCGTTGCCGTTGCATTTTGAAAAGAGGTTGATGGGTTCACATGGCGGTAATGCTAATCCAACCAACGACATTCCCCGTTATTTGCGATTAATGTCTTCAGGAGCTTTTGATTTACGACCAATGATTTCCCATCGGTTCCCGTTGAATGACATTAATCAAGCCTTGGATGCAATGCGGGAAGGTAAGGTCGTTCGTTGCCTGATTGTCATGTAAGGTTATAGATGAAAGATACTCTTGAAATTAAATTATCATCGCGGCTTACCGCCTGGTTGACAATAATCGGCTTTGTTTTGCTGGCATTGCTTTTGTTTTATCCGCTATTGGCCCCGAATCGGTGTCTTTTTACAACCGATGATAATCTCGGAATAATACCTTCCATGAAGAACATGATGCCGCGCGGTTTTTTTAGTAATTGGAGCGATACTGCTCTTTTGGGTGGTGGCGGCGGACTGGTTCCAATCATGTGGACGTCGCTTTTTCTATGGTTGATGCCGGCCCAGCTTGGCTTTAATTGGATTCACGCATCGGAACTAATATTGGCATCCATTGCATTGGCGATGTTCCTCAGAGCCGCCGGTTTGCATTGGATGGCCATAGTATTGGGAGTGATTAGCGCTTTTTGGGTTGGGAGTAATTTTACTCTGACTTATGCCGGCCATATGGGAAAATTCGGCGCATTGATGTTTGCGACCGCGAGTTTATACGGCATCAGGCAGACGTTTGAATCGGATCGGCCCTGGCTTTGGAGCGTGGTAACGGGCGGCTTGATAGGATTCATGTTCTTGGAGGCACAGGATGTGGCGCTTTTCTTTGGCCTGTTTTGGGGCGCTTATACTCTGTTCCGGACACTGATCTTATTCCGGCACGGCAGCAGGTTTAAAGGTCTGTTGCTTCTGATTCCAATGGTGGCGATGATTTTGATTATGAGCGGTGCTACGTTGATGGCCAGTTATGCCCAGAACGTCAGCTCGATAACCGCACAGCAGGAAGATAATCCGCGTCAGAAATGGGAATTTACAACCCAGTGGAGTTGGCCGCCGGAAGAATCAATTGATTTTGTTGCCCCGGGATATATGGGGTGGCGTTCGAGCGAGGCCGATGGTCCATATTGGGGCAGGATGGGGCGTTCGTCCGGCTGGGAGAAGACCGGACAGGGATTTATGAATTTTAAGCTGGAAAATCAATATCTTGGCGCGATCCCTGTCATTTTTGCGCTTTTTGCGGTTTTGATTGTTGTCCTGCGAAGCGATTTTAAAAGCTCTTTCTCACCTTTGCCGGAAGACCTCCAAGCGTGTCAGGCTGAAAATACGATCATTGATTTAAAATGCGCCAAAATGGAAATCTTATTCTGGTTTTTTGCGGCGGTATTGGCGCTTTTGCTTTCATTCGGCAAGTATTTTCCTTTGTATCAATTGTTTTATCAATTGCCGGTTATAAGCAATATCCGCAATCCGAACAAGTTTCTTCAGGTTTTCCAGCTGGCGGTCGGCATCCTCGCCGCGTATGGCGCGCATTTTATTTTTAATTGGCATGAGGAAAGTACAAAGGGACAAAGGCGCATAGGCACAAAGTCGGATGTAAGCGATATGTAGGAATCCTGTTCTGTCATTCCCGTGATTTGTCCGCCATGGTGACTTCAACGACGGCGGAAGGCGGGCATGTTGCTCGCCGACAATGGACGGCGGCACGCCGTCCTTCCCATACCAGCCGGAGATGGCATATAGTCAGATGCAAAAAGATAAAGAAGCACAAAAAATGTTGTTAAAGAAATGTCTATTATCGGGCTTTATTATCGGGTTGTTTCTTTGTATTGTGGGTTGCGTCCGCGTGCAAAACGGATCGTTTGTGATACCGTATGGCGAAATCCTTTCGCATTTGAGCGCCCCGGATTATATTGCCAGGCTTGATGTGCCCGGGACGGCTATCATAACCTCGTATGATCCCACGGGCGGCAACGATGATTTTAATCATCCCTTGCGCGTTACCCCGGAAGGATGGGCGGTTCTTGCGGATCTTAAAGGACCGGGATATGTTTCCCGTTTCTGGTTTACCGGTTCGGATAATAAACACCGCATTCGTTTTTTCTTCGATAACGAACGAAATCCCCGCATTGATATGACTATTCAAGAATTCTGCGGCGGCGTCTTTCCCTTCCGACCGCCGCTGGCGGTTTATGAAAACTATTGCTGGTATAATTATGTTCCGATTCCTTATGCCAAAAGACTGGTCATAATGACGCAAAAAGGCGGAACTCAGCCGGATGGCGGGCCGAAACTGTTTCATCAGATCAATTACACTTCTTTGCCACAAACCAGTCGAGTCAGCAGCTTTAACCTCAAATTATCGCCGGAAGATGGAAAGGCGCTCGGCGACGTTGTTGAACGCTTGAAAAATATCAGCCAATTCAAATGCACTGACGGCGAACTTTTTACAAAAAATATTAACATTGCTGCCGGCGGAAAGCAGTCGGTGATTCTGCCCGATGGTCCGATCATGATCCGCGAGCTTGTTGTTCGGCCGGTTCTTGACAATCTGTCAAGCCCGTTGCAACGCAAAGCTTTTTTACGGGATGTGATATTAAAAATTTACTGGGATGGTCAGGCGGAAGCGAGTGTTGCCGTCCCATTCGGTAGTTTTTTCGGGAGCGTATGGCAGAAAACAACCTTCGACAATATGTTTTTTGGCATGACCAATGATTATTTCTTTTGCCGTTTTCCCATGCCTTACCGCGCGAAAGCGGTAGTGGAGTTTGAAAATCAGATGACCAATGCGGTTGGATTTAATATAACAGTAAAGGGCGAAGAGGGTGAAAAACTTCCTGCATCTCCGGTGCAGTACGGCTTTTTTCATGCGGCATGGAACAGGACCACGGAACGTGACATAGGCAAGCCGCATTGTGTGCTAAATGTCAACGGGCAAGGGCGTTACGCCGGCTGTATATTGAGCGCCCTGTCGCTTGATAAAAATTTCTGGCTGTTGGAAGGCGATGAAATAATGACCCGCGATGGCGAATCGCAGCTCGCCTCGGCGGAGCCTTTGGCGAAGCCTGGGCCGTTCTGGCGCGGGACGGGCCTTGAGGATTATTTTAACGGCGGCTGGTATTATCAGAATGTTTTATGCCGTCCCCTCCATGGTTTGTTGTTCAAGTCGTTTTTCCGCACCGTTCAATATCGGGTTCATTTGCCTGATCCGGTTATATTTAAAAACAAGTTCAATATGATTTTTGAACGCGGTCCTGATAACAACAGCCGAGGCTGGATGGAAAGTGTTGCGTTTTATTACCTGGATCAGCCCCGTGCAGCCGGTTCGGAATTGTTGACTCCAAACGAACGCAAGCCTCCGGTTGATGAGCCGCAAATCGCCGGCTTCATGCTGGATTTTTTTAATTATGAACGTTTTGGCGATTATCGCGGCGAAATTGAATCCATGGAGGCGTTTCTTGAGCAGTATTCTGATTCGCCTTTTTCCGATGTGCTTAAGCTGAGAACGGCCGCATGTATTGAACGAATAGCAGGCATGGCTCAATCCCGCCCGATATATGAAAAAATCGCGGCGGAATCGAAAGATGCCGCCGCCATAGAACAGGCGAAAATGCTCCTTTGGTTTCATGAGCGCAATGGCAACGCCATTCTCGGGTTATATGCGAATACGCCGGCAAGATGTTTTCTGGACGGACAATTGATAACGGAGACGTCGCATCCTGCAAAATTGACCACGGCCGCCCTTGAGCTTAAACCGGGCCGGCATGTGCTGGCAATTCAGTGCCGTTACCATCCTTATCCGGCCTGGATTCAGGCCTGCCTGCGGACACATTCCGGCGCTGTAATTACCGGGCCATCCTGGAAACATTGCGTTGATCCTTCCGGTAATTGGCCGGCGTTGGACTATAATGACAGTTCATGGCAAATTGCCGGAGGCACGGGAAGCAAGGGGCCGCCGGAAGAGCCCTTTATCTGGATTGAGCCGAATGCGTTCGTTGACATGCAATCGCTGGCCGTCGCTATATTTTGTTCAATACCCTGGCCCGACAAAACGAAGCCGCTTGTGTTTCGCCACGTTTTTGAAATTCAAAAGCAGTGAGTCTTTGCGGAACCCTGTGACTTGTCCGCCGAATCCGCCACGGCGGAGAAGGGGGAAGCCAAGATGGCGAAGAAGGGTAAAAAAATGAAAAATGATTGCATTGTTAAATAATATCATTATTGTTTCCATATATGAAAGCAGTGGTATTTGCATATCATGATATTGGTTGCGTCGGACTTGAAGCCCTGCTGAAACATGGCTGTCAGGTGCAGGCGGTCTTTACGCACCGCGATGATCCGAAAGAGACGATCTGGTTCCGCTCGGTGGCCGAGTATGCTTCGCGCGCCGGCATCCCGGTTTATGCGCCCGAAAACATTAATCATCCGCTCTGGGTCGCCAAAATCAAGGCGTTGAAGCCGGATATTATTTTATCCTTTTATTACCGGCAGATGGTCAAACAGCTCATCCTTGATATTCCGGCAAAGGGTTGCTTGAATCTGCACGGTTCGCTCTTGCCGAAATACCGCGGCCGGTGCCCGGTCAATTGGGTCCTGATTAACGGCGAAAAAGAAACCGGCGTGACGCTTCATTATATGACGGCCCGGCCGGACGACGGCGATATTGTCGCCCAGGCAAAAATAAAGATCGCGGAAGATGACACGGCGTTTACCCTCTTCGGAAAAATGACGGATGCCGCCAAAAAGGTTTTGGACGAAGCTTTGCCGCAGGTTTTGGCCGATCGGCCGCCGCGCAAAAAACAGAATACTGCCTTGGCCTCTTATTTCGGCGGCCGTTCTCCTGAAGACGGCGAAATTGACTGGAGCAAAAGCGCCGAACAAATCAGGAATCTTGTCCGGGCCGTGACCAAGCCTTATCCGGGCGCTTATACTTTTTCCGGTGATCGTAAAATCGTTGTCTGGTCGGCAACGGTCAAGTCCGGCGGTAAAGAAAAAGATTCACAGCCGGGATTTGTGTTGAATATCAACCCGTTCACGGTTGCCTGCGGCAAGGATGCCTTGCAGATTGAATACGCCCAGCCGGATAAGGACGTCTTTATGAAGGGCGAACAGATTGCCAACACTCTGGCGATTGTCAAGGGCGGCGTGCTTGGGAACCGGCGCAAAGCCAAAACCGGCCGAAAAACATCCGTGCTGATTTTGGGCGTTAACGGTTTTATCGGCAACGCGCTCAGCGAGCGTCTGCTTGAACACGGCGGTTACGAGATCCACGGAATGGACTTGAGTTCGGACAAGATAACGAGGCTCTTAAAGAATGAAAAATTCCATTTTGACGAGGGCGATATTTCAATTCACCGCGAATGGATTGAGTATCATGTCCGTAAATGCGATATAATCCTTCCGCTGGTGGCGATTGCCACGCCGATTGAATATACCCGCAATCCATTGCGGGTTTTCAAGCTTGATTTTGAGGAAAACCTGCGGGTGGTCCGTTACTGCGTCAAATATCAGAAGCGGATTATTTTTCCTTCCACTTCCGAAGTCTACGGGATGTGCGATGACGCTGAATTTGATGAGGATAACTCCCGGCTGATTCTCGGTCCGATCCGCATGCAACGCTGGATTTATTCGTCTTCCAAGCAGCTGTTGGACCGCGTTATCTGGGCTTACGGCCAGCATGAGAAATTGCGTTTTACGCTTTTCCGTCCGTTCAACTGGATTGGGCCGCGCCTGGATAGCCTGACCGCCGCGCGCATCGGCAGTTCGCGCGCCATTACCCAGCTCATCCTGAACCTGGTTGAGGGCAGTCCCATCCGGCTGGTGGATGGCGGTGATCAGAAGCGCTGTTTCACCGATGTCCGCGACGGCATAGAGTGTCTGTTCAGGATTATTGAAAATCCAAATGCAATATGCGACGGCCAGATCTTCAATATCGGCAATCCGGAGAATGAAGCCAGCATCAAGGAACTGGCTGAAATCCTGGTGCGCAAGTTTGACCGTCATCCCCTGCGCGGAAAATTTCCGCCGTTTGCCGGCATGCAGGAAATTGAAAGCGGGCGGTATTACGGCGCCGGCTACCAGGATGTGGCGCACCGCCGGCCCAGCATAGCCAAGGCCGGGAAATTACTGGACTGGAAGCCGACCGTCGGACTTGAGGAAGCCGTTGACCGCACATTGGATTTCTTCCTGCAGGAAGCAGTCTCTTCGGGCGAATTTAACATCGCCGACGAATAAGTTTATATCATTTCGGAAGATTATCACGCAAAGGCGCAAAGCCCGCCAAGTAATGGATGAAAATGAGATAGGCAGGATTGTTGTTGATTCGGCAATTGCCATTCATAAAGAATTGGGCCCTGGACTATTGGAATCGGTCTATGAAGTTGTATTAGCCCGTGAGCTTGCGGATCGTGGACTGAAAGTTGAAAAACAACTTCCGGTTGCCATAGAATGTCGAGGTGTCCGTTTTGACGAAGGGTTTCGGGCTGATATTATCGTTGAAGGCAAAGTGATTCTGGAGTTGAAATCTGTTGAAAACGTCAGCAGTGCGCACAAAAAGCAGGTTCTTACGTATTTAAAACTTACCGGCATGAAACTTGGATTTCTTCTTAACTTCGGAGAAGCTTTTATGAAAGATGGTATCTCAAGAATTGTAAATGGGCTCCCAGATAATACAAATTAACTTTGCGTTCTTTGCGCCTTTGCGTGAGGATATTTTTTATTCGAATGAAAATTGGCCTGAGAGTTGACGTGGATACATTCCGCGGCACGCGCGCCGGCGTTCCCAATCTTTGCAAAATATTCGCCGATAACTGCATCCGCGCAACATTCTTTTTTTCCGTCGGTCCCGACAACATGGGCCGGCATCTCTGGCGGCTTTTGAGACCGGCTTTCCTTGCCAAAATGTTACGAAGCAAAGCAGGCAAGCTTTACGGTTGGGATATTCTGCTCCGCGGGACTCTCTGGCCGGGACCGGTCATCGGTAAAAAATGCGGCCAAATCATCCTTGCGGCGGCTCAAGCCGGCCATGAAATCGGCCTGCATGCCTGGGATCATCATAAATGGCAGGCATGGATTGACAAAATGGATTCTTCCGCAATCAGGGCGGAGCTTAAACGCGCTTTTGAAATGATATCCGAAATTACCGGTGCGCCGCCAATTTGTTCCGCCGTCCCCGGATGGAAATGCACGGACGACGTGTTGTTTGAAAAACAAAACTTCCCCTTTGTTTATAACAGCGATTGCCGCGGATATTCGGTCTTTTTGCCGGTGGTGCCCAGCAAACGCGTTAACCCGAACATTTCACGCGCGCCGTGTAATGTTCGCCCTCTGGGCTTCGACGTGAACGACTTGCGTCGTTCGTGCTCAGGGTTAACCTTGAGCGCTTCAACAGGCTCAGCGTCCCGAGCGAAGTCGAGGGACAAACCGCTACAGCGGAGCATTGAAACGGTTAATCAGCCGCAGGTGCCGGTAACTTTGCCGACTTATGATGAGGTTGTCGGGAGCGGCGGCATTACTTCGGCATCATTCGGCGATTATGTTCTTTCGCAATTACGGCCGGATAAGCTCAATGTTCTGACGATTCATGCCGAAGCGGAAGGAATTGCGGTCAAAGATGAATTTATTGAATTCATCAAAAAGGCTAAAGCGCTTGGCCATGAGTTTTGTCCGCTGGGTTCATTTGTCAGCGGCGTTGACGCAATTCCTGCGGGCATAATTTCAGCCGGCACAATTCCCGGCCGGGAAGGGTGGGTGAGCGTGCAGGCGGAATACGGCAAACGAGATTCTTCGGCGGCCGCCTCGGAATGACTATTTTTTGTGTTGGCTGTAATTGTCATGCTGAGCGAAGCGAAGCATCTCCTTTTGGAGAACGAATCGTGAGATTTTGAAAATGTCATAATTTAACGGGAGAGAATATGCCGGTTATTTTAAAGACCGCTTTGCTTTTGATGACTTCAAATATTTTTATGACTTTTGCCTGGTATGCGCACCTGAAAAATCTCGGCAACCGGCCGTGGATTATTGCCGCAATTGTAAGCTGGGGTATTGCTTTGTTTGAATATTTGTTTCAGGTTCCGGCGAACAGAATAGGCTTCAGGGAATTGACCTTGCCGCAGTTAAAAATCATGCAGGAAGTTATTACGCTGTCCGTCTTTGTTCCCTTTGCTGTATTTTATATGAAGCAATCAGTCCGGCTTGACTTCCTCTGGGCGGGATTGTGTCTTTGCGGCGCGGTCTTCTTTATCTTCCGCGGGGGGAGTTAACCCACATATTTCATGAGTGAATTATTGCTCATGAAATATGTGCTTCGGCTACAACAGTTTGTAGCCGAAGTTTCGGCGCGGCGTAAAATACACCTTGCTCAAGACTAACCCTTCGATGCGCTGAAAGGATAATCCTGAGCAAGCATGCTCCAGCGTGCGCGTCGAAGCCTTTCAGGCGTATATTTCACGTGAAACACGTGAAATATACGGGTTAATCCGCCTATAAATTAGGCGGATTAATCCTGCCTTCGCCCTAAGCTCAGGCCGAAGGGAGCAAGTCCCGAGACGCTTCGCGCTCGGGACGCGTCGAAGGATAGACCGTTATCTTAAAAATTCCGGTTGTTCCTGGACCGTGTCAATGAAAGCCAGCATGTTTTCAAGAGGGACATCGCCTTCAACTGCGTGCGCCGGCGCAAGGATATAACCGCCATCACGGCCGAGTTCCAGCAGGCGCTTTGTTTCTCTTTTGACATCCTCCGCCGTTCCATAGGGGAGTGTCTTTTGCGTGGAGAGTCCGCCATGAAAGGCAAGACGCCCCCGATATTTATGCAGGAGACTTTCAGTATCCATGACTTCGGGCTGGAAAGGATTAAAGCAGTTAAGGCCGATGGAAACAAGGTCGTCAAATAATTCATCCACGTCGCCGCAGGAATGAATGGTAACGTATTTTCCGGCCTTGCGCACCTCGCCATACATGCGTTTCAATTCCGGAAAAATGAATTCCCGCCAGGTGGCCGGCCCCATTTGAAGCCCGATTTGCTGTCCCCAGTCGTCGCCGAAATGAACGGCGTCAATGTCGTAATTTACGGCCTTGCGGATTTGAACAATATTGAAATCGGCTATCGCTCTTAAGAGGTCCCGGACAAAATCAGGATGATCGTAAAAATCCATCATCAGATTTTCCATTCCCCGCATGGTCCACGCGCGCTCATACAGGGAAAAGCCGATGCCAAACTCAATAAAGCAATCATTATTTTTTTTGATTTCCTCGGGCGCATCCGCGAAAAACCGCAGCGGATCGGGGAATTCATAGCCTTTCATGGTTGGCTCCGGCAAAACGTGACCCTTGACGATGCCGATATCCTTGTCCACGCTCCTGTCCCAGACCACTCCGAAAATATCGCGCACGCAGTCATTGCCGATATTTTCAAATCTACCTGTGCCAAAGCCATAAATATGATTGTGTAATGTGGCGCCCGTGGCGGCGTCGGAGCCGAAATGGCGGACGAGTTTTTCCCATGCCTCGCAGGTGAACCCGAAAGACCAGGGAACATAAGGAGGACGTTTTCCTTCAAGCACACATCGGACGACTTCGCGTTTTGTCATTTTATTCCAAACATCCTTTCCTTGAGGTCAAGATAATACAGATAATCTTCCGGTTTTACATTCGGCGGACAGCGGTGATCGCAAAATGGAATATAGCCGCCGCGTTCCACGAGCGGCACAAGAGTTTTCAAATAAGCTTTTATGGCTTTTGGTCCCTTGCCAAGTTTCATTTTGTCAACTCCGCCCATAATCCGTAAATCTTTGCCGTATTGGTTTAATAGCTCGGCAGGATGCGCGCACCCATTGACCTCAAAGGGAAAGAGGCAGTTAATCCCGCCCTCAAGTAAATAAGGCATAATTGGGCGCACGTCGCCGTCGCAGTCGGTGTACCAAAGATCAATTCCGGCTGCGCGCAGTTTGCGGCTGATGCGTTTATAGCGCGGCATGACGATATTTTTGAAAAAATCCACCGAAACGATCGGACCGTTTTTAAAGCAGATATCCTCCCAGCCGGAGGCAAAGTCAAAAACAATTTTGCCGAGGACTTGGTCCAGGAAATCTTCAACCAGGACGCAGGCCGTTTCCACCATGTCTTCCACCATGTCCGGGTAATCATAAACGGCGTAGGCCAGGCCTTCAAAAGTCAGCATATCACGGATTGTGCCGATCATTGAGCCGCAATACACTCCCAGCGGGTAATCGCGGTCGCGGGGATGTTGCTTTTGAAGGAGGTCAATATTTATCCGGCGCTTCGGATCATCGCGCCGCAGTCTTTCGGCCTTGCACCGTTTCCAGTCCTCCGGAGTTACGATTGAAGCTTTGATATAATGAGGAATAGTGTCGTGTCCGTCTTTTGGAATTTCGGCAAGCAGACCGACAGAATTCATCTTTATAATTGTGTCAGCCGTTTCGCTGACAACTTTTTCTTCAAACCATGGGGAAAGCCAGATATTGCCGGTGACAACTTTAATTTTATCAAAGTTAAAGAAAATGTCCGCCTCTTCATTGTTGGTTATATGGTTTTCAACAAACAGCGGCCAGAGGGTGAAATTTTCCTGCCAATAACCGAACTCCATGTTGAAACAACGATCTACCGGTTTATAATGCATCTGATTGTTGAACCGTTCCCGGTCGGTCATTGTTCCTTTCCATTTTTTTCTGCAAGGCTTAATGCTCATCTTGTTTTCCTACGGTTATGTCAGCCAATTTTGACGTGTTTAAACTGCGGCAGGTGGGCGCGGTTGCGGTTCAGCATGGCCTGGACCATTTCTTTGATTTCTGCCAAGGAAAGCACGGCCGCCGAAAGCGGGTCATAGGCGATAGAATGAAAGACTAATTGCGGATTGCCGGTAAGGGCCGCTTCCACCGCCATTTCTTCCACCGCCACGCTGATATTGTTCAGGGCGGCCAGCTGCGGCGGGAGCGGGCCGACATAAGTCGGATTAAACCCGCGCCTATTGGCAAAGACCGGGACTTCCACGCAGGCGTTCCGGGGCAGATTGGGAATAATGCCGGTGTTCGGCACATTGCCGTTGAATTCAAATATCTCGCCGCCCATGTAGGCGTTGATGATGCTTGCGGCATATTCAAGTCCGCGTTTCAGATCAAGCGGCTTGGGATCGTCCAGCCATTTTTGTATTTCCTTTTTCCAGGTATTTTTCCGATTACGGTAATAATGCAGAATATAGGCGTGCCGGCCCGGATTCCACCCTGTTCCGTTAGTGCAGTATTTTTTAATCAGGTCCGGACGCTTGCGGAACCACCAGTTGTATTCCGAATTATGCCCGCTTGACTCGGTGACGTAATAGCCGAGCTGAAGGAACATTTCATTGCGCACGTGTTCCGCGTTGCGGATTTTGGGATTTAACATGGCTTTGCGCAGCAAAGGATAGGCATCTTTGCCTTTCCATTCAAACTTGACGAACCAG
>Ga0247840_10004968_pt1 | contig 20462 bp, 9 predicted proteins | sample LaCruzMarch2015__FD_192404 | JGI IMG/M metagenome (GOLD analysis project Ga0247840, IMG submission 192404) | Freshwater microbial communities from meromictic Lake La Cruz, Castile-La Mancha, Spain - LaCruzMarch2015_17m | ecosystem: Environmental > Aquatic > Freshwater > Lake | place: Spain... | reverse complement strand
AGACTGCGTCGTTGGCGTCCGCGTAGCCGCTGGCCAGGGCCGCGGAAGTGCTGCCAAGGAAACAGGTCAGGACCATCAGGCCGAGAAGAAGCAAAAGATTCCGCATAAGTCCTCCAAGGAATAGTATGGGGCCGGCCAGTGACGCCTGGCACAAACGGCAGTTCCCTTATGCGCTACAATCGCAGGCAAGACAAGAGGGCTGTGGCAGCTTGCATGGCTGTCGCATCTCCAGATGCCTCTGGTTGTCTTTTCTGTGAAAAATGACTCAAACTTCAATGACCTTCCAAACGGCATACCTTCCCACGATACTTTTGGAATCTTTTCAGCAGATTGGAGAAATATGAGTTCCAGGCACGTGAAAACCTGGCTTAAAAACATGTCCAGGCTCGAAATGTTCTCAAATACAATCCAAAACTTCCTGCACGAACTCAACACTCGTCATCCAATTATTTTCTCTAGGCTTTCCGGTGAATTGCGCAATAAATATCTCCCAAAGGAAGATGCATTCACCTGGTTCGCGGGTCACAAGCCAAGCGAGTACAAACAGAGCCACGTAACCGCGGCGCGATGCCGCCATAGAAGCGCCCATCGTACAGGACCGGCGACATGCCCACTGGCTTGCCGCAAGTGCAGCTCCCAACCACGACCACGTCGATAATGGGCTTGAGGCCGTTAATGACGGCTTCGCTGGCCGAACAGCTCGCGTCGGTGGCGATAACGACGAGTCGTTTGAGGAGGCGTCCCCCCTGGGAGGTTGCCGAGTTTCGAGAAAGCAGTTTTTCGCTCCCCCACCCATGGAGACGGACGCTCGCGAAGATTTTTCAGCGTCTCCGAAAAATAAGTGACATCCGTCCGTCAAAGAACATCAGCGTGGTGCACAAGTCTCGTGCGGCAGCCTGCCTCCTTGCGAAAGGCTAAACGCCGCGAACTATGCCTGCCACGCTTTGTTTCTGTCAATGAATTCAGGATAAACCCTTAAATGCGCCCTGCAGCCACGCGCTCAGGTTTAACGGTGAAGGGGAGACCGACATGTTGCGCAACCAGCTTGTTCCCAATGAAGTCGATCTGTTTCACAATTTTCTGCCCTGGTTCAGACAGGGATTTCCCTGCACTGAACAGGTCGTTGTTTTTGGCAAGAACAACACTCTACTCTCCTGGACGCCGCAGGGGCGAGAAAAGCACGAGCATCTTCTTGACGAGGTCGTGTATCCGCTGGCGCTGCGCAAACCGTCCTACTGCCTGGCGCTCATCAGCCTTTCGGAGCGCGAGCTGCTCGAACGCGACGTTGTGTTATTCCCCGAAACGTTCTGGCTGTTCGACGTGATCTTGACTCTGGAAAACCTCCACCAGGCACCGGGCGCGAACACCCCCGCGCCCCAGGAGAAAGAACGACTCTTGAAGTCTGTTGAGCAGATATTCAACGGCTATCCCGTCGTGCTCGTGGACGAGTGGGTCGGCACGGTCTGGTGTCCAGTGCAGCCCGGGCTGAACGGCGTGAAACCATACGCGCTGCACGAAGACTCACCGCACACCGCCCGCGAGGTCCTGCGCCAGATCGACCACTGCCTGGCCGCGCAAACGAAAAGAATAGGCTGAGGGCAGAGATATAAAGGTGTATATAGGTCATTATGTGCACGCAACTTGTGCCTCTCAGAGCGCCATGATACTGAAGCGCTGTGGAAAATCCATACGCCACAACCTTGCGACGATGGCGGTTATGCTTGCGACTTTGGCCACCCCTGGGCATTGCGACGAAGATTTGAAAGATCTCAATGCCAAAATCGAACTACTTTATCAGGAAGGCAAGGACGCCCAGGCCCAGCGTCACAGCCACCGGCGCGTGTCATTTCGATGGACAACTAACCAGGAACCCACGCCATGAGCCCCATCTGCCCGAACTGCCAATCAACAGAGGTCCAGTATCTCAAACGCAGCGACGTCTACCAATGCGCGGAGTGCGAACACCGGTTCAGCCCCGAGGCGCCAGGACAACGGAAGTTCATCTTCCTGAGCTACGGCCACGACGAGCACGTCGCGGTGGTCAAACAACTCAAGCTCGACCTGGAAAGCCAGGGGCATACCGTCTGGTTCGACGAGCAAAGGCTCGTCTCCGGAAAAGATTGGGAGCGGTCCATCGAACAGGGCCTGGAGATGGCCGCGGCGCGCGACGGCCTGGTGGTCTTTGTCATGACCCCGCACTCCACGCGCCGGCCCGATGGCTTTTGCCTCAACGAGCTGGCCATGGCCCTGGGCAAGCGACTGGACATCTGCCCGGTCATGCTGGTCTGGTGCGAGCCGCCGCTCTCCATCTGCCGGATACAGTGGCTGAACATGCAAGACTGTCTGCCGCTGCCTGAACGCCAGGAGCGCTATGCCGCGTCCTTTGAACGGCTTCGTCAGGCTGTGGAGCACGGCAAGCTCGACTTCGAGGGCGCCCAGGCCAAGCTGTGGAACGAGCTAGCGCCGCTGGAGTTCGACGACATTATCCGCCGGCGCACGCCGCGTTTTGTCGGCAGAACCTGGCTTCTGGACAGGATCGGCGCCTGGCTTCAAGACCCGGGGCAAGGCAGGGTCTTCTGGCTCACGGGCCGGCCCGGCTCGGGCAAGACAGCCGTAGCCGCCTGGCTTTGCGCCACGCGCCGCGAAATCGCAGCCATCCATTTTTGCGAACACAATCACAACCGCAAGAGCGACCCGCGTGAATGCGTCGTGTCTCTGGCCTATCAACTGGCCACGCAAATTCCGGGCTATCTCGCCGCCCTGGCGGGCATGGACCTGCGCCGGCGGCTCGAGCGCTACAACGCCCAGACCCTGTTCGACGAGCTGATCGTGCAGCCGCTCTCGCGCCTGCATCCCAAGCCGGACCGCTCGATCGTAGTGCTCATAGACGCCATCGACGAGGCCAGCAAAGACGGCGACAACCTCCTGGCCGCGTTCCTGGCGGCCAAATTCTTCGACACGCCCGAATGGCTGCGACTGATCATCACCAGCCGGCCCGACTCCGAGGTCAAGAGCCCGCTCTGCGCCTACTACCCCGACGCTTACGACCTCGAAGGCGCGTTCGAAGAAAACAGAAACGACATCCGGCTTTACCTCGCGGAGAATCTGAAGCCCTTTCTTACCGACGCCACATCGGGCGACGCGGCAATTCAGGCGATCATCGAAAAAAGTGACAATCTCTTCCTCTACGCCGTGTGCATTGTCGGGGAGTTGAAGGCCATGCGCCTCACGCTAGCCAGACTCGACGAGTTCCCGCTTGGCATGGGGGGATATTACGAGCGCTATTTCCGCAGGCAGTTCCCAGTGAACGCTGACCCGGCCCAGTCCTCGGGCAAGGACATCGCTTATTTCAACAGGTATTGTCGCCCGGCGCTCGAAATCGTTCTGGCCGCGCAAGAAGCGCTTTCCACCGACGATATCGAGTTCATTCTGACCATCGACAAGTACGAACGGATCGCGATCATCAATTCCTTCGGCTCGCTGCTCCGGGTAGATGCGGCCAAGGTGACGCCGTTCCACCGCTCGTTGGCGGATTGGCTCAAGGAGGAGTGCGCCGGCGTCTATTACGTGGATGTCGACAAAGGGCACGCGCGCCTGGCCGAAACAGGTTGGCAGGCTTACTGCGACGCGCCTGAGTCGCTACCGGAGTACCACGCCGCGCACCTGCCCGCGCACCTGATCGGCACGAAAGGCTGGCATCGCCTGGAGCGCTTCCTTTCCGATCCCGACATTGCAGGGCGCCACATCCGCGAAAAGCACCGCTACGCCGCCCTGGGCTATTGGCGGCAGATCGGCGACGCGCTCGACCCTGCCGCGGTGTATGCCGCGGCCATCGAGCGCTACGGCCAGGCCGGGGCAGGGCCGGAAGACGTCGCACGCCTGGCCGAAGGGATCGGCGACCTGGCTCGCGCCATGCCGCGCTACGACGCGGCTGAACGCTTCTACGGCCAGTCCCTGGAGCTGCATTCCGCCCGCGACGCAGATCCAGACGCGATCCGACGTCGGATCAAGCTGGCCAATCTCCACCGCGACACGCGACGCGACGACGCGGCGCTGATGCTCTACACAGAAGTGCTGGCGTCACTTGAGCAAAAGCACGGCGCGGCGGCGCAGCAACTCGTCGCCCCGACAAACGAGCTTGCCAGGCTCTATATTCAGCAGGGGCGGCCCTTCGAGGCGGAAGAAATCCTGTTGAAGGCGGAACGGATACTTCAGAGTCATTCGACCGCGTCGAGCCAAAGCACGGTTGAAACGCTTCTCTGCATGGCTTCGGCCCAGGAAAAACAGGGGAAGTACGAACAGGCGCGCGAGCGATATGTTCAGCGCCGACGCCAGATTGAGGAATTGTATGGCCAAGGCAGTCTTGCCTATGCCGAGGCTTGTTGCCATCTGGCCGAGGTGCAGACGCGGCTCGGGGTCCACGACGCGGCCGAGGAACTGCTCGGCCAGGCCTCGGGGCTCTACGACGCGATTCTGGGCAAGTCGCATCCAGAGACCGCGGCCGTGGGCAAACGGCTGGGCGCGCTGCGCCTGGCCCAGTGCCGGCCGGCCGAGGCCAGGCAGGCTTACGAGCGTTGCCTGGCGCTGCTGCGCGAGGCCTTTGGCGAGCAGCATCCCGAGGTGGCCGAGGTCCTGGGCTGCCTGGCCGCGACCTTTTCCGCCGAGGACGCGTTCGAGAAGGCCATCGTGCATCTCGAAGCGCAGCAGGCCATCTGCCGACGCATCTACGGCCAGGACCACGTGTTCACGCTGCTGGTCCTGGAGCACATCGGTGACGCCTATCTGGCCTGGGACCAGGCCGGCGAGCGCGTGGACGCCGCGCTCGAGGCCTATCGCGGCCTGGTGGAAGGCCGCACGCGACGCCTGGGCCCGATCCATCCCGAAAGCATCCGGGCGCGGGCGCGACTTCGGCAGGCCCTGGTCCGCAAGACGCAGGCGCCCCTGGACCCCGCCGCCTTGGGCGAGGCCTACGCCGCGACCGAGGCGCGCTACGTCGCGGAGTACCAGCAGCTCATCGTGGACGAATGCCTGGGCAATACCCCGCCGGCCGGCAATTTCTTCGAACGCCTGCTCGCCGCGGGCCTGCCCGCGCCCCAGGCCCGCGAGGTCAACACCTTCATCCGCCTCTACGTGGAGGGCCGGATCTTTTCCTTTGTCTACTACTGCGCCTTTGCCCAGTACCGGCTCATGCAGCTGACCGAACAATGGACAAAGGCCGGCGAGGACCGCGTGAAGCTCACCTTCATCCGCACCGTGCTGGGCAAGCCGCACGACAGCGAGGTGAGTTTCAGTGATTACACTAAGTTCGAGGCCGAGTGCGAGAAGGTCTACGCCAAACTGGGGCTCGACAAGTATGACAAGAAAACGGCCAGCCTGCTGGCCAAATTCATGGATGACGAGTTCTGCAAGTTTACGATTTTTGGGAAACATCTCGGAGAACACGAAATTAACAGGCTGCTAAACTATCTCTTTTCTGACTTGATCGTTCATAGCACAGATGAAAATATTTACTCGGGGACCTCCACACCAGGATATGAGCTGGGAATGGCGGATATATTTTCGTATGGGTGCCATCAAATACATATTCTTACACGGAACATTTTTGGCTCGCCATCACAAGTGCATTATATTGTCTCATATATGAGGGGTAAAACTATAGTCATCAGAAGAGGAATACTTGAATATGTGTTTTTCAATAAGTGGATTGATACGCTCCAGAACAATAGTTTCCCTCTTGAAGCAGGAGATGCAATTACTGCGTCAGAGGGTATTAAATATAGAGCTATACGTTCTTTTGGCGTTCACACTATAGGTGAATTAAAGTCAATAAAGGATTCATTCATAAACATCACGATGGAAAATTATTTATATCAAAGGCTTTCATCCGCTTCAGACTTCACTACCGGCGAGGATGAACAAATTTCGCCAATCATCAAAAGACTATCTCGTCTTGATAACAATATTGTATTAGGCACAATAAGAGATGCAAGCTTGGAACTGCACTACTACAACGATGATTTCTTTGGCCCTTTCTATAATTCCGCTCGCACAGCGGTATCTGGCGGAGACTACAACCGAGCGCTACAACTGTTTCTGACATATTTGAGCGACAACTGGTTTTTTGACACAAATACTACTTTTATGTATGATTATTGTTGCATCGTCTTTTTTCTTCTCCTTGAAGACATTCGGTCTCCGCATTCAATCAACTTCCATGCATTGCAGGCCAGAATTCCCTTGCTTGAAGCGTTTCTGGGCGAACAGGCCATAGCTATTGCAAAGATCATTCTCGATAAAATGAAAAGCCAAACATATTTGGTGGATAATTCAGAAAAATCGTTTTCAGAGATTGAAAATGACGCCAGAGCAGTCACGAGAGCCAGGGCAACGAACACGAATATGACAGGGGAAGAATCGGAAGAAGAACCATACGACAAGGTATTTGGGCGCATTCTCAGCAGAATACGCAAATTCGACCCACAAAAGCTCCAAGAACCAGCCCTGCCCTTCAGCCGGCTCCGCGACGAGTTTTTTGCCAAGCTTTTGCAGTTCGTCAACATCGAGGCGCCGGACCTCTCCGCGCAGAGCCTGGGCGAGTTGCTGGCGAAGCGGCTCATAGAGCTGGGCTTTACGCCGCCCGAAAAAGACTGATCCCCGACCACACGCCATCGTTGCTCGCTCATCACGGAGGATTTGACCATGACCACGAAGAACAGTTCCCTGAACCCAGCCGCGCCCGAATCAAAGACCACTGTCGCGGCGCTGCTGGACCAGGCCGCCGTACTGGAGAAGCAAGGAGCCCTCACCCGCGCCGAGCAGCTCTTGCAGGAGGCTCTGCGCGCCAGCGCGGCCGACGCGGCCGCGCTTCCTGGGCAGGCAGCCGAATGCCTGGGCAAACTGTCCAAACTGTTCGCGCGCTGGCGGCGCTTCGAGCAGGCCCTGGACTGCGCGCGCCGCCGCTGCGCGCTCCTCGACCGCGACGCCACCGACGATCCGGACAGGAGCGACCAGGCCTGCGAGGCCGCTATCGCCCTGGCCGAGGTCCTGCAGGCCAGCGGCGACACCGCGGCGCCTGCCGCAGCCGCCCGCGCGCGGGAGCGGCTCGATGGCCAAGAATCCCTCAGCCCGGAACGCCGCGGAATCCTGCGGCTCAAGCTCGCCGACCTGTATGGCAAGTTCAAGGACTACGACCAGGCACTGGCCTTGTGCGAGCAGGTGGCCAAAAGCTGGGCCACAACCGAAGGCCCCAAGGCGAAATGCGCGTATGAAGCCGTGAGCAAGAATGCATCTTTTGTCAGGGACCGTGACGACTGCGCCGAGGCCGAACGTCGCTGCCTTCTGTCTCTCGAAAGCATACACGATGACCCCGAAGCGCCCGAAGAGGATAAAGCTGGCCTACTCTGCACGCTCGGACTCTGCGTCGGTGAGCGGGGGGAATATACAGAAGCGATATCGCTCTATACCCAGTCTATTGACTGCATCAACATTTCTGACAGCAAGGACAAGGAGGGCGATCTTGCCGTCTTGCACTGCAACATCGCCTTTAACTATAAAGACCTGGGCGAACTTGCCAAGGCTGAAATCTGGTTCAGGAAAGGACTTTCGTTTCTTCCCGAAGAGTATGAATTTCCACATGGCAGAAGACAATATCTCTTGAATGGGCTGGCCATAGCTCTGGAGATGCAAGGCAAGGCCGAAGAAGCCATATCCTCTTACCTCAAGGCCATCGACTGCGCGTTAGCTGTGGTAGGCGAGCACCATGGAGACACCGGCGCCTTCGTCAACAACCTTGCCAATCTGCATTACAACCAGGATGATTGGCCCAAGGCCGCTAACCTGTACCGACGCGCGATTGCAATCCGAGGCGCAGCCTTGGGGCCGGAGCATGCGGACACGATCGGTTCAATCAATATGTTGGGCCTCTGCCTCAACAACCAGGGTGCAACCGATGAGGCTGCGGCCTACTATCAGCAAGCCATCGACGCCGCGGAAAGGACCCTGGGCACGGCACACGTTACAACCGCTATCTATGTAAACAACCTGGGCTACCTCCACTATAAGCAAAGCAATTGGGCCAAGGCCGCAGAATTGTATCGACGCTCCGTGGATATCCGACGCGTCGCCTTGGGGCCAGAGCACGAGGACACGATCGGCTCCATGAATATGCTGGCCATCTGCCTTGAATACCAGGGCGCAACCGAGGAGGCTGCGAGCCTTTACAAGCAAACCATCAAGGCCGCGGAAAAGACCCTAGGCGCGGAGCACGCAACGACCGCCACCTATGTGGCAAACCTGGGCAGCCTTTTGTATGACCAGCAGTACTGGGGCAGCGCGGCCGAACAGTACTTACGCGCCACGAAAGTCCGGCGTGTGGCCCTGGGGTCGGGACATGCCGACAGCATCGCCGCGCTCAACTCCCTGGCCAACTGCCGCATGAAACAATGTCTGCACCAAGAGGCCGAAACCCTGTACCTGGAGGCCATAGCCGCTGCGGAAAAAACCCTGGGCCGGCGACACCTGACTACGGCCATCTACCTCAACAACCTGGGCAATCTCTTTTACGGCCAGAACTCCTGGGCCAAGGCCGCAGCATCGTATCGCCGGGTTGTGGCAATCCGGCGCGCAGCCCTGGGGCCGGAGCACATGGAGACAAGTAGCGCTCTGAACCTACTGGCCATCTGCCTCGCGAACGACGGCGCGACCGAGGAAGCCTCGTTCTACTACAGGGCAGCCATCGCCGCCGCGGAAAAAACTCTTGGCCTGGAGCATGCGACCACGGCCATTTATGTCTCGAACCTGGCCACCCTTTACAAAGATCAAAAAAACTGGGCCAAAGCCGCCGAATTCTATCGCCGCGCCGCGGATATCCGGAGCGCAGCCCTAGGGCCGGAGCACGAGGATACGATTACCTTCATTGCCTGGGTGACCCACTGTCAAGAGAACCAAGGTTTGACCGAGCAAGCCGAATCCGGCTGGCTGCAGGTCCTCGCTGCAGCGGAAAAGACCCTGGGCCAAAAGCACGCGACCACGGCCCTCTACGCCAACAACCTCGCCAACCTCTATAAGGCGCAAAGCAATTGGGCCAAGGCCGCGGAACAGTACCGGCGCGCCGCTGACATTCGCCGCGAGACCCTGGGAGTCTTGGATGGGGACACGGTGACCAGCCTCGTCTGGCTGGCCGTCTGCCTCCAAGATGCGGGCCGCATCGAAGAAGCCGTCCCCGCCTTTTTGGAGGCCATTCCGGCTGCGGAAAAGACCCTGGGGCCGAGGCACGAAACGACCGCGGTTCTAGTCACCCGGCTTGCCAATATATACAGGAGCCAGGAACAATGGGCCAAGGCTGCGTGGCAATACCGAAGCCTGGTCGAGATCAAACGCGCAACCTTGGGGCAGGAGCACGCAGAGACGATCGACACGCTCCATACACTGGCGCTCTGTCTCCATAACCAGGGCGAGACCGAGCAAGCCGAAAGCTTCTATCTAGAGGCCATAGCCCTCGCGGAAAAAACACTGGGCCCGGAGCACGCGACCACAGCGCAGTACCTCAACAATCTAGCCATTCGCTGCAAGAGAAATGAACAATGGGCCAGGGCCGCGGAGCTGTTCCAACGCGCCATGGATATCAGACGCTCCGCCCTGGGGCCGGAACACGAGAACACGATATATTCGATAAATCAGCTGGCCATCTGCCTCAACAATAATGGTGCAACCGAGGAGGCCGCGGCCTTTTATCAGCAGGCCATCGACGCCGCGGAAAAGACGCTCGGCCAGCAGCACGCCAAAACCGCCCTCTACACCAACAATCTTGCCTCTTTACACAAAGCGCAGAAAAACTGGCCCCAAGCCGCAGACCTCTACCTCCGCGCTGCAGATATCCACGCCCTGGCCCTGGGGCCGGACCACGCCGATACCATTCAATCCCGCATGAGCTTCGTGGAATGCCTCAGGCCCCAAGGCAAAGACGCCGAGGCGCGCCGCGTCGAGGAGAAATTGTTGGAACTGACCTGGGGGGGCATTCGCAGCCGCGCCCTGGCCGGGGGCCTCGATACGGACAACGCCGAGGTAAAAACCTTCGCCTCCACCATAGCCAAGATCATGTCCCACGAGGGCGGATACCTGGCCGGGGTATTCCTTGAGATAGAAACAGACTATAAACGCAAGCATTGCTAGGGCGTTTTAGACTTGAGGAGCTCCATTCACGGTGACCTAGGGCCAGCGTATGTGAACAGATTGAGTTAAGGCAACGGAAAGAGCCGAGCAGACGCTCAGCGATCCCGGGTACGGCGAGAGCAAGAATACAGAATGAGCCGTGCAACGCACGGCAATCTCGACTCACCCGGGAACGCAGAGCGTCTGCTCGGCTTGGCACTTCGCGTTGGGCAATCCGATCGGAAGAGCTGTTTTGACTGAATCTGTCCACTTACGCTGGCCCAGGCGACCACTGTCAAAGGTGCACCTCAAGGTTACACTCTAGACCAAACGACCACGCGCGCCTGATCTATTTATTACCGTTGCGCAAATCCCCACCATTCCACCCGTTAATTTCAGCGCCTGTGTCCGTCTAAGAGAATAGGGCAGGTATGCCCGCGACGCGGCGCCTGAACGCGACCGTATGGACATAGGCTTCCGCGCCTCCCGCCGCGCCCCTGAACCAGGGACGCGGCGGGGAGCTCGGCGAACCGAACAAAAACAACTCTCGAAACCGGCCGCCAGGTCCGGCGCAAGCTCGTTTCTCTTGCGCCCGGGCTCATGACGGCCTGCCTTGGAGGCAGTTATGAATCTTTCCCTTGTTCTAGGCATCATCCTATTTTTCCTTGTGGCGGTCCAGGGCCTCGCGCCACTGGCACATGCCGCGCCCAGGCTAATCCCCACAGAGGATTTCTTCCGCAATCCGGACAAAAGCGCCTACGCCCTCTCCCCGAACGGCGAGTACGTAGCCTTTAAAATGCCCTGGAATGGCAGAGAGAACGTCTTTGTCCAGAAGGTCGGCGCCGGGGCGCCAGTGCGCGTCACCTCAGCCACCGAACGCGACGTGTCCGGATTTGTCTGGGCCGGAGACCAGCGCATCGTCTACGCCCAGGACTTGGGCGGAGATGAGAACTTCAGATTGTTTTCCGTCCGGGCGGACGGAACGCAAACCAAGGACCTCACCCCCTTTCCGAATGTGCAGGTCTCCATTGTGGACCAGCCTGAAAGCAACGAGAGTGAGATTCTCATCGCCATGAACAAGCGCGACCCCAAGGTCTCTGACGTCTACCGCCTCAACGTAGATACTGGCCAGTTGGATCTAGTGGCTGAGAACCCAGGGAACATAGTGTCCTGGATTACTGATAACGACGGGAAGCTACGCGCGGGCATGGCCTCGGACGGCGTGGACTCGACCCTATACTACCGACGCACCGAAGCCGAGCCCTTCCGCGTGGTCTTGACCACGGGGTTCAAGGACGCGGTGTTCCCGCTCTATTTCACCTTCGACAACAAGCTCCTTTACGTCTCGTCAAACCTGGGCCGCGACAAGCGCGCGTTCTACACCATGGACCCGGAAAGCGGTCAACTCCTTGACCTGGTGTTCGAGCATCCGGACGTCGACGTAGGCGCCCTGCTGCGCTTCAAGCACGCCAAGCGCATCACCGCGGCCACCTATTCCACGGACAAACTCTATTACCACTTCTTCGACGAGAACAGAAAGCAGCTCCAAGATTACCTGGAGATCAAGTTCCCGGGCAAAACAGTGGGCATCGTGGGCATGAGCCGCGACGAGAGCCGCTTGCTCATCTACGCCTCGAGCGACCTGACCCCCGGAAGCTACTACATCTACGACGCGCCGACAAAAGAACTCTCCAAGTTGGCCGACGCCGCGCCCTGGATCAAGGAAGAGGAAATGGCGCCCATGCGCGCGATTTCCTATACCTCACGCGACGGGTTGACCATTCACGGCTACCTGACGCTGCCGCAAGGCGCGGATGCGAGCCGGCTGCCCACGATCCTGTTGCCGCACGGCGGCCCCTCGGCCAAGGACAGCTTCGGCTTCAATCCCTTTGTCCAGTTCCTGGCCAATCGCGGTTACGCGGTCTTGCAGGTGAACTTCCGTGGATCGGTCGGTTACGGCAAGGCCTTCTGGCAAGCTGGGTTCAAGGAATGGGGCGGCAAGATGCAGGAAGACCTGACCGACGCCGCGGCCTGGCTCGTTGCCCAGGGCATTGCAGATCAGAGCCGTCTGGGCATCATGGGTATGTCCTACGGCGGTTACGCCGCGCTCGCCGGCCTGACCTTCACTCCGGAGCTGTTCGCCTGCGGAGTGTCGATTGTGGGGCCGACGAACATCCTGAGCACGCTCGACAGCCTGCCGCCGTACTGGGAGCCGTTCCGCAAGATGATCTACGAGCAGGTCGGGGATCCGGTCAAGGACAAGGACATGCTCATCAAGGTCTCTCCCCTTTTCCACGCAGACCGCATTCAGTCCCCTGTGTTCATCGCCCACGGCGCCAACGATCCCAGGGTCCGGAAGGCGGACTCGGACAAGATGGTCGAGGCCCTGCGCGCCCGCGGCGTTGAGGTGGAGTATTTCTCCAAGGAAAACGAGGGGCATGGTTTCCAAAACGAGGAGAACCGCTTGGATCTGCTGCGCGACATAGAGCGCTTTCTGGCACGCCGCCTCGGCGGAAAGACCGAGGTGCGGGGATAAGAAGCCTGAACAGTTAACAAACAGATCAAGGGGCGCACCAAGGGGTGCGCCCCTTTGTGCACTAACTTGACGAAAGGGGGTGCTATGCGTATGGAAAACAATCATTGTGTGCGGCGTGAATACGGAACCGCATGGAATCCCTCAAATCCTTCTGGAGTTGCTCATGCGCAAGGGACCACTGTGAAGATGGGCGTTACGTTGCTGCAAAACGAGTTCACTCCCATTGATTCCAGCGCGCAGAGCGCCTTCACGGTGAGGACTTCCAGAATGGCTAGACAGTCCAGGCGAGCCAGGACAAGGCGCCCCTTCCACACCGTTTCCCTCCCTCTTTTGCCACAGATTTTTCTTGTTGCCCGCGTAAAAATATGAACGCAGGGCCGAAAAAAAACGGGATTTGTCCGTCCAAGTATCCTGAGTGGAACGTGAGCGACCGACGCCACTCCCTACGAGGAATCGCGTCGCACTCTGATCAACCGAATGGAGGAACGTATGAGCAAGGAACTGACAGTAAAGATGGGCGTCAAGGTACCGCAGAGCGAATTCAGCAGCCTCGATCCCAACGAGCGCGGCGCCTTCACCGTCACCCCCCCGCCGTCCGCAGGGGATGTCGAAGCCCAGGCAGCGAGATACGCGCTGTTGATGTGCCCTCGCTGCTTATACGTTGGCTACGTCTGGATCGATACCAATTTCTACAAGTGGTTCACCTGCAACAGCTGCAACCTGCCGTTCAGGGCCTAGACGCCAGGGGCGCCGCGTCAGGCCAGGGCAAAGGCTTCAGGTCTGACGCGGCTTCGTTCACAACCTTTTAAAAGAACAGGAGAGTATCATGAGCAAGGAACTGACCATAAAGCTGGGCGTCAAGGTACCGCAGAGCGAATTCAGCAGCCTCGATCCCAACGAGCGCGGCGCCTTCACCGTCACCCCCCCGCCGTCCGCAGGGGATGTCGAAGCCCAGGCAGCGTACTTCAGTGCGATGCGGTGCCCCCACTGCTATGCCATCGGCTACGGCTGGATGGATACCAAATTCTACAAGTGGTTCAACTGTCACAACTGCGGCCTGCCGTTCAAGGCCTAGACGCCAGGGGCGCCGCGTCAGGCCACGACAAAGACTTCAGACCTGACGCGGCTTCTTTCTCAACCTTTAAATCGAACAGGAGAATACAATGAGCAAGGAATTGACATTAAAAATGGGCGTCAAGGTACCGCAGAGCGAATTCAGCAGCCTCGATCCCAACGAGCGCGGCGCCTTCACCGTAACCCCCCCGCCGTCTGGAGGGGATGTCGAAGCCCAGGCAGCGGAATGGCGTGGCATGGTGTGCCCCTACTGCTATGCAGTCGGCTACGGCTGGATAGATACCAAATTCTACAAGTGGTTCAACTGCCACAACTGCCACCTGCCGTTCAAGGCCTAGACGCCAGGGGCGCCGCGTCAGGCCACGACAAAGACTTCAGGTCTGACGCGGCTTCGTTCACAACCTTTTAAATGAACAGGAGAATATCATGAGCAAGGAACTGACCATAAAATTGGGCGTCAAGGTACCGCAGAGCGAATTCAGCAGCCTCGACCCCAACGAGCGCGGCGCCTTCACCGTCACCCCCCCGCCGTCTGCAGGGGATGTCGAAGCCCAGGCAACGCACTTCGGTGCGATGCAGTGCCCCCACTGCTATGCCATCGGCTACGGCTGGATGGATACCAAATTCTACAAGTGGTTCAACTGTCACAACTGCGGCCTGCCGTTCAAGGCCTAGACGCCAGGGGCGCCGCGTCAGGTCCCGCGCTTGCACGGGGCCTGACGCGGCTTTATTTCCCCAGGGCCGGCTTTTCCCAGGGGCGACCCCCTGCAACCCTTTCCCGACCGAGCACACAGTATGAAAAAATCCGATAATGCCCAAGAAGCCCCTTCCCGTTCAGCGCCAGCCGCCGGCGCAGCCGTTCTCTCCCAAGAGCCGAAAGACGAGGCCATTGTCTGGCGCTCGTTCCTCACCTGGGGCTGGCGGGTCATTTCCCTGGCTCGGTCGATTTTCATCTTCAGCCTGTTTCTTTTCGTCCTCAACGCCCTGATCGGCATCTACCAGCCGCTGCTGGTCGCAGAAATGGTCGGGGGGCTCCAGTCCTTGGGCTCTTCAGCCGCCCCGAGGCCAGAAGCTGCGGGCACGGCGCCGAGCAAAGCCTCTCCTGGGGAGGCCGCAAAACCGACCTCCGACGCCGCGACAGGCACGGACGCGAAGAAGCCCGCGCAGGAGCAGGCCGACGTCCTGCAGCGGTTCTTCCGCGCCCTGATCCCCTCGTCCCTGACGGTGCTGGCCTGGCTGCTGCTCGCCATCACTGCGTTCAAAGTCTTATCGGACTTCTTCACGCAGTGGGCAGGCGCCTGGGCTGACGCCAGAATCATCGAGCGGTTTCAAAACAAGCTCCACAACCATATCTTGTCCCTGGGGCCGTCGTTCCACCAAGCCAATGACCTAGGCACGATCACGGCCATGGTGCTGCAATTTTCCCAGGCCGCGCAGCAGATGCTCTGCGAAACATACCGCACCCTGCCCATCCAGGTCTTCACTTTCGGGTTTGCCGTCATCGCCCTTCATTCGCAGTTCGCCAAGGCACACATTCCGGGCGAGGTGATGCTGTCGCTCGTGGCTTGCGTAACGCTCTTCCCCATCATTGGCTGGCGCCTGGCCATCTCGCTGCGCAGGGTCGCCACAGGCGTGCGCGAGGCCATGCTCGGGGTTCAGAACGAATTCATGAATTCCGCCTCGGCGCCCATGGAGGTCCAGGCCATGGACGCTGTGCCGCAGCGCTCGCGAGCTTTTTCCCTGCGCCTGGCCCAGCAGAGCAAGACGAAGATCAAAGGCGCCTTTTACAACACCATCAACTCGGTGTTCAATTCCAGCGCCTCGTCCGTGCTCCAGGCCGTGTTCGTGGTCTATCTGCTCTTCGATATGCCCTCGGACTCGTCCAGGCTCGGCGAATACGCTGGCATGATCGTGGCCGTGTACCTGCTCATTCCCCAGGCGTTGCGGCCTGTGCAGCAGATCATCTCCTTTTTCGGAGGCCTGAACATGTGCTGGCCCCAGGTCAAGTCCGTCATCGATCTGCTCGAAACCACGCCGGAGATCCAGGACAAGGCCGGCGCCGTGGACCTTGTTCAAGGCACGCCCGACATCGTCTTGGACAATCTGTCTTTCGCTTACCGCGCCGGCGGATACAAGGTGCTTGACGGCATCACGCACACCTTTCCCGCGGGCAAGATTTCCTCCATCGTGGCCCAGGCGGGCAAGGGCAAATCTACCCTGCTCGGGCTCATCCTGCGCATCCGCGAGATCGAAGGCGGCGCCCTGCGCGTTGGCGAGCAGGACATCCGTGACCTGACGCTTGCGAGTCTGCGACGCGGTATCGTCCGCGTCTCGCAGTACCCGCTCTTTATCACCGGCGCCCTGCGCGACAATTTTAGGCTGGCTCGGGCCACGGCCACGGACGCGGACATCGAGGACGCCTGCCGCAAGGCCGGGATCTGGGACCAGGTCCTGGTCAAAAAAGCGCGCGACCGCGGCATCCCCAACCCCCTTGACCTGCCCTTTTATCGGGAATCCGGCGAAGGCAAAGAATGGTCCGGAGGCGAGCGCCGCATGATGGCCCTGGCCCGAGCGCTCTTGTCCGAGCCTTCGGTGGTGCTCCTCGACGAGCCGACTTCGGGGCTGGACGCTGTCTGGGCCAAGGAGATCGCAGGCATGATCCGCAAGGCTTTCGCTGGCAAGACCGTGCTGCTGGTCGACCATCTCCCGGAATTCGTGCGCCAGACCGCGGACCTGGTAGTCTGCCTAGACCAAGGTAAATTCGTGGACGCCGGCACGCCCGCCGAGCTGCTCGCGCGGCCGAGCCTGTTCAAGTCGCTACTGGAAAGCCTGGACAACCACGCCACTGCCCCGGACGACGGCGCACCCGACTACGCGATGGGCGCCGCCCCAACAATGGCCAAGATGGCGGCGTGCGCGCCGGGAATGGAGAAAATGCCTCCCAAGGCCTGATCGCATCTCGCAGAGCGCGAGCGGACCAAGGAAAACTCCATGCCAGACGCGACAACAGCGACGCGCGATTCTGACCGCAGCTACTATGCTTTTATCAGCTACAGCCACCGCGACAAGAAGTGGGGCGACTGGCTGCATAAGGCGCTGGAGCGCTATTGCGTGCCTGCGAAACTGCGTAAAGACGAGACCAGCAAGAACCTGCCCAAGCGCCTGTTCCCGATCTTTCGGGACCGGGAAGAGCTTCCCACCTCCGCCGACCTGGGCGAGCAAATCAACGACGCGCTACGCCGCTCGCAGTATCTCATTGTCATCTGCTCGCCGAACTCGGCGCAGTCCATCTGGGTCAATGAGGAGATCAAGTCCTTCAAGGCCCTGGGCCGAGAAAACCGCGTGTTAGCGCTCATCGTGGACGGCGAGCCCAACGCCGCGGACAAGCCCGCGTCCGAGCTGGCCGAATGTTTTCCCGAGGCGCTCAAATATCGCGTCGATGCGGCCGGCGCGCTTCTCTCGGAGCGGACCGAGCCCATCGCGGCCGACGCGCGCAAAGACAAGGACGGCAAGCAGAACGCGCTGCTCAAGCTCGTGGCCGGGCTTCTGGGCGTGGGCTACGACAAACTCAAGCAACGCGAGCACGAACGCCGCATCCGGCGCATGGCCATCGCCGGCGCAGTTCTGGCCGCGCTCCTGGCAGTCTTCGCCAGCCTGGCCTGGTTCGCCTGGGTGGCGAAGGTGGAGGCGCGACGTTCTGAACAGAAAGCGTTACACAACGAGGCGCAAGCGAAAAGCACGCTGGCCTCTATCTATGCCAACTTCGGGCATGCAGCTCGGGCCAAGCTTCAATGGGGCGACGCCCTGATTCACTACCGCCGCTCTCTGGAGCAAATAGACAACGACGCTGCCCGGATTGGTGCGGCAAATGCCTTGGCGAATATTGGCTGGGCTCAGTCTGTTATGTCCAATGAGCATGTAGGAGTGGTATATGCCGTTGCATTCAGCCCTGACGGCCAAACGCTCGCCTCGGGGGAAGGGGACAATACGATTCGTCTCTGGGACCGGATCAGCGGCACCCCACTGGCCGTACTCAAGGGGCATGAAAGGGCTGTGAACTCTGTAGCATTCAGCCCCGACGGGCAAACTCTCGCCTCGGGGGCACAAGACAAAACGATCCGCCTCTGGGACCGGAGTAGCGGGAACCCATTAGCCGTACTCAGGGGGCATGAAGGGACTGTGTACTCCGTAGCCTTCAGCCCCGATGGACAACTGCTTGCCTCGGGGGCAGGAGACAAGAGTATTCATCTCTGGGATCGGGTGAGCGGTAAACAACTGACCGTGCTCAAAGGCCATACTGGTCAAGTCTACTCAGTAGCCTTCAGTCCCGATGGGCAGACTCTCGCCTCGGGAGCGGGAGACATGAGTATCCATCTCTGGAGCCGGGCAAGTAGCAATGAATGGCAGAAGCTAGCAGTACTCAAGGGGCATACAAGCAATGTCAACTCCCTAGCTTTTAGCCCCGACGGCCATACACTCGCCTCGGGGGCTTCAGATCGTACGATTCGTCTCTGGAGCCAGGACAGGAGCGAAGGTTGGCAAGAACGTATCGTACTCAGGGGGCATGAGAGAGCCATTCGCTCCGTGGCCTTCAGTCCAGACGGACACACACTCGCCTCGGGAGCGGGGAGTTATGAGGACCCCCAAGACAAGACAATCCGTCTCTGGGACCAATCCAATGGCAAGGAACTCGAAGTGCTCAAGGGACATGAAGGAACGGTATACGCTGTAACCTTCAGCCCCGACGGTAAGACGCTCGCCTCGGGGGCTGAGGACCGTACGATTCGTCTTTGGGACCGCGTCAACAGTGCAGAACCGGCCACATTTAGGGGACATGAAGGGGCTGTATACTCTGTAGCCTTTAGCTCCGACGGTAAGACGCTCGCCTCGGGGGCTGAAGACCACACTATTCGTCTCTGGGACCGATACAGCGGAAAGGAACTGGTCATTCTCAGTGGACATATAGGTACTGTCTACGCTGTCATGTTCAGCCCCGACGGTAAGACGCTCGCCACGGGGGCTGAAGACCATACTATTCGTCTCTGGGACCGATACAGCGGAAAGGAACTGGCAGTACTCAAAGGGCATGAAAAGACTGTGCATTCTATCGCCTTCAGCCCAGATGGCCAGATGCTCGCCTCGGGGGAAGGTGATTTAGTGGACTCGAAGGACAATACCATTCGTCTCTGGGACTACATCCATCACAATGAACTAGCTGTGCTTAGGGGGCATGAGTCTGATATTTCTTCCGTGGCCTTCAGCCCCGTCGGGCAGATGCTCGCTTCGGGGTCTTATGACAAAACGATCCGCCTCTGGGACAGGAATAGCGGCAAACTACTGGCCGTGCTAAAGGGGCACGAAGGCTGGGTAACGTCCGTGGCCTTCAGCGCCGACGGCAAGACCCTAGCATCGGGAGCAGGCAATCAATATGACATGACAATCCGACTCTGGGGCCAGGACAACGGCAAAGAATGGCAGGAACTGGCCAGGCTTAGGGGGCATGAGGATGGTGTCAACTCTGTGGCCTTTAGCCCAGACGGGCAGACGCTCGCCTCGGGTGGAGGCAACGTAACCGGCCATACGATTCGACTCTGGAATCTGGCCACCCGCAAGGAACTTGCGATAATTAGGGGACATGAATGGGCTGTAAAAGCAGTCGCATTCAGCCCCGACGGCCAGACGCTCGCCTCTGGGTCCGCCGCGACGCTCCGTCTTTGGAACCTGGGGCGCAGCAGAAACTTACTCGATCGTGTAGCCGTTTTCACATCTGCAGGGCTTTTTTACGATCTCGACGACAACGGTGCGCTCGTACCCAAAGCCCCCATCATCCTCGCCCAAGCCCGGCTCGACGCCGCGCGCGCCGGCCGCCTCTGGTGGCGCGAAGATGGCGGCAGCTCGTTCGTGGCGCTCTACGAGAACGAATTGGCGCAGTCCACGCGCGCCCGTGGTGCGGATGCAGGGGAAAAAAAGGAGTAGCGCGAAGCCGCCTCAGCGCAAACGCATTGCTCGACTCACTCGTACACCTGCCCCCGCGCCGCGAAGGCGTGGAGCAAGACCGAGTGGCTTGAGAGGTCTGGCTTATACACCAGACGGAAATCGCCTATGCGATAACGCCAGAGGCCCTTCAACCCGTTGGACAAGGGCTTGACCGTATCCCCGCGCTGCGTGAGCGGGTCCTCGCAGAGGCTGTTGATGGCCTCGAGGATCTTGCCCTGGATTTTGCGGTCAATGTTCCGCGTGGCCTTGATAAACTCCTGGCTCATCGCGATGAACCAAAGCCCCAGGCGCCCGCAGGCTTCGACCTCGGGCGGGCAATATGTCCCAGCAATGTCTTCCCCAGTGCTCCAGCAGCGCTCCAAGGCCTCCATGGCCAGCGCTTTGTCCGAAAACACCGCGAAAGCGCACGCTTCGCACGCGTTGGCTCCAGCCTGAAGCACATCCAGTCCCTCGCGATGCAGGCAGACGTCGCTTTTACCTGTCATGACAACACTCTCGGTCTCCAAGTTTGACCCCCTCGCATGAATAACTAACCCCATGACTACACAAAGCGCGCGCGAACCACAAGCCTCCTGAAAGACCAGAATCCACCGCCTCCTCAAGTCGCACCTTCTCGTCGAAGCGGATTTATTTCTTTCTTCCAAAATTTCGCCCTAAAATGACGTTTCTGGTGAGGGCTCAAGTCGTTTTTTTGTTTTCGAACCTC
>Ga0247840_10004967_pt1 | contig 20472 bp, 17 predicted proteins | sample LaCruzMarch2015__FD_192404 | JGI IMG/M metagenome (GOLD analysis project Ga0247840, IMG submission 192404) | Freshwater microbial communities from meromictic Lake La Cruz, Castile-La Mancha, Spain - LaCruzMarch2015_17m | ecosystem: Environmental > Aquatic > Freshwater > Lake | place: Spain... | reverse complement strand
CGGCTTCCAAAGCGGGAATAGCTCAGTTGGTAGAGCACAACCTTGCCAAGGTTGGGGTCGCGAGTTCGAGTCTCGTTTCCCGCTCCAAATCGATCAGGGTCGCTCATCGAGCGGCCCTTTTTTTTGCTCGGCGCACAGTGACTGACGATGAACGCGATTGAACGGGCCGCGGCTGGTCTGGGCTTAGGCCTCCTGCTGGCGACCGGTGCCGGCGGCCCCGTCGCGGCCACCCCAACCGTCGCCCAGGTGCTGGCCGCCTGTGTGCGGGGTGCGGCCAACGGCGACCGGGGTGTCGATGCGGCCATGTGCGAGTGGTATACCGCGCCCTGCGGCTGCAAGCCCGGGCAGGTCGAGGGCTCCGTCTACCGCTGGTGCCTGCCCGTCGATGAATCGACGCCGACCACGGTCCGCAAGGTCATCGCCGAACTGCGCCGCGCGCCGGACCAGAGGGCTGCCATCGACCGGGTGGTCCCGGGTATCCTGGCGCGGCTCTATCCCTGCACGCCGGGCGGGCCGGAGTGATTTGCGCCCTATCGTCGCAACTCGAGGCGACCCGCAGGGCGTGAGGGCCTTGATCATAACTCCGGCCAAGCCGCACCGACGAGCGCACGCGCATAAGTCCGCTCGGGCGATGGGAGCGCCGCACCCCAGTGCGGCGCGGCCTCGCAAGCGACCGCAGCGTTGCATGTTGCGGATAGGCCGCGCCGCACTGGGGTGCGGCGCTCCCAGTGGCCGGAATGATGATCAAGGCCGGCGTGAGTGCGTCGACTGTCGGTTTACGCTGGTTGCGGTCATCGCCGGCGAGGCTGGATTAAAGCACGCCGCCGATCGGCTTTGGTCATCGTTCCGGCGGCCTCGATCAAGGTTCCGGCCGTAGGGTGGACAAGCGATAGCGCAGTCCACCGAATCCCGCTCTAGCGCTGGTGGACTGCGCTGCGCTTGTCCACCCTACGATGCCGCGTGACCGGGAATATGGTCAAGGCCTCGCCGGTCGTTGCCTGATCCCCGCAAAAAAAACGCCCCCGCACTGCGCGGGGGCGTCTTGATCGCTTCAGCGAACGGCGACCGGTTGGTCGATCACTTCTCCTGCGCGGCGGGGACGATCGTGGCGGCCTTCTTCAATTCCGCGATCTTGGCTGCCATCCGCTTCTGGCCTTGCGTCTCGGTCAAATACTGCACGATCTTGACCTGGACCTCGGCGAAGGGAACGGTCTGCGCCTCGGTCTTACCCGTCGTCTTGATGATGTGATAGCCGAACTGGCTCTCGACCACCTCGCTCAGGTCGCCCGGCTTGAGTCCGAAGGCCGCATCCTCGAATGGCTTGACCATCTGGCCGCGACCGAACTCGCCCAGGTCGCCACCCTGCTTGGCGCTGGTGTCAGCGGACTCCTGCTTGGCCACCTCGGCAAAGTCGGCGCCGCCCTTTAACTTTGCCAGGAGGTCATCCGCCTTTTTCTTGGCCGCCTGCTTTTCCTCGTCCGTGGCCTTGGGTGCGACCTTGAGGAGGATATGGCTGGCACGGACGGATTCCGGCTTTTTGAACTTGTCGAGATTCTCGTCATAAAAGGCCTTGGCCTGCTCGGTGGTGACGGCAGGCTCCGCGGCGGATTGCTTCGCGATGTACGCGCCGATCACGACATCACGCTGCAGCAGGTCCTTCAACTCCTGCTCCGTGATCCCGTTCTTCGTGAGCGCCTTGGCAAGGTCCTCCGGGTCGGGGAACTGCGCCTTCACCTCGTCGAACTTGGCCGCGACCTGCTTTTCGAGGTCGGGAACCTCCTCCTTCTTGGCCGCCTGATACAGCACCTCCTCCGTGACCATCTGTTCCTGGGCGGCCTCTTCCATCTTTTTCTTCTGAGCGGGATCGGTCGGCGCCGACATCCGGTTCTGGGCCAGAAACGCCTGGGTGGCGCGGTCCAGCTCGGCCCGGGTAATGGCCACGCCGTTGACCGTCACGACGACCGCCGTGGGCTGGGCGGCGGGGGCCGCCGCTGCGGCCGCGGCTGGGGCCCCTTGCGGCGCGGCGGCGTCGTCAGCCGCGGCGATTGCGGCGCCGTAGAGGGCCGCCGTCATGGCGGTGAGGGCAAAAAATCCAGTGCTGATACGCATGTAGGCAGTCTGCTCGGTGAGTCGAAAGTGAAGGGACAACAATACCAATTTTCCGGAACGGCGGAAACCTGGATTTGATTCCTGGACCTGCCCACCGGCAAGATTCTGTCGATCCAGTCTGAGTTTCTCGGACTTCTCGATCCTGCGGCCAGTGTCGGGCTGCGCTGGAACGGCGACGAAGGCCGCCCGCTGGGTAATCCACAGAGCCGGGGGAATCCGACCTGGTTCATAGTCCCGGCCGCGTTCCAGGACGTGGTGGTGGAGCGTGTCCGACAACTCGTGCCGGAGTCGGAGGAAGACGCCGCCTATCGCGCCATGGCCGCAGACACCGAACGTGAGGCCGCGGCGCTGGACTGGAGCAATGCCCTGATCGGAGACCTGAACCGTGCGGCGGGGTGAAGTCTGGTGGGTGAACTTCGACCCAGCCGTGGGCGGCGAGATCAAAAAGCGCCGCCCGGCGGTGATCGTCAGCAATGATCCGGCGAATCGCTTCCTGAACCGGGTGCAGGTCGTGCCCTTTACGAGTAACACCGACCGGCTCTATCCGAGCGAGGCCAGGATCAGTATTGCGGGGACCCTCAGCAAGGCCATGGCCGACCAACTCACCACGGCGGACAAGTCGAGACTCCTGGAACAGATCGGGAGCCTCTGTGCGGCTGACCTGCGCGCGGTCGAGGGTGCGATCCGGGTCCAGTTGGGGCTTTAGGACCTCACGCGTGAACTGCGCCAGCCGCTGCGCGTGCTGTTGCGCGTCAATGGACGCTCCGTCGCATCGCGGCCCGGATCAACCCGGGGCGACTGGCCGCCCCTACGGGCTTTCCGGCCGGAACCGAAACAACGCGCGTAGGGTGCGCCGCGCGCACCCGCTAAGCCCCGAACCGCGCGGGCATTACAGGTGCGCGCGGCGCACCCTGCGCGTTCGCTTGGAGGTCGAGGCTTTAGGTGATTTTCGAAAAACTTCGTACCGCGATGGGGCCTTGATGGTCGTTTCGGCCAGCATCGGCCGGAATAAGGTCTTACGGGGGCGGTCCCAAACCGTACGGCGAGCACAAAACCAAGATGTTTAGACAGGATTAACAAGATTTACAAGATGTTATTTGTTTTCAATCTTGTAAATCTTGTTAATCCTGTCCAAAAATTTTTAACCGCTGAGGGTCACGGCCGGAACCATGATCAAGACCTTGCGAAGGCTCGATCTGCGTTGAGCGAGGCGACTCGACCGGAGGTCGACGCTTTAGCGGGCGGCGCCGCGTCCGGCTGAAGCCTCGACCTCCGGTCTTTGGTATGGGTACAAAGTTATCCGGAATTCTCCTTAGCCGGTCCGGCGTGCAGGCACCACTGACGTCTCTTGGATGTGTCGGCAACCGCCACCGGCTAAAGCCTCGACCTCCGGTTGCGGACGGACCGCTACTGGCCGGAACTATGATCTAACGCTGGCCTGCGCTCAGGTCCCGACCTCGCCGGAAACCTTCAGGACTTCGAGTGTGACCCGGCTGACGCCCTTGCTCACCAGGCCGATTTCGCTGGCGGCGGCGCGCGAGAGGTCGATGACGCGGCCCCTGGCGTAGGGTCCGCGGTCGTTGATGCGTACCACCACACTGCGACCGCTGCGTGAGTCGGTCACCCGCACCCGACTGCCGAGCGGCAGGGTCTTGTGGGCGGCGCTGAGTTCCCCCTTGTTGTAGCGGGCGCCGCTGGCGGTGCGCCGGCCGTTGAAGCGGTCGTGGTAGTAGGAGGCCATGCCCGCCTGAGCCTTCTTGGCGGGGCTGGCGGCCGAGGCTTCGGTGCCGATCAGGAGCAGGGCCGCGATCAGGGCGCTGGAGACCAGGGTCTTGTTCATAGAGATCAACCGTCGGTTGCGTGCCGGGCGGCGGTGCCGATCCTTGAAGCCCAGGTCTGGGCAGGGGGTACCGCTGGCCGGTCGTTTACTGATGGCGGGGAGTTTAGGGGGAAACCCTAATGGGGTAAACCCTAACGCAGGTTTTTCTTATGAACACGGATCGGTCGGTAAGGGTTCGCTGATGTGCCGATCGGGCGGTCGACGCGGGTTGGAGTCGCCGTTGCCGGGGTCGCTCGGGGACCTGATGGGCCAGCGAGAAAATTTATACTTGTCGGTGCGCTGGCGCGCTTTTGTCAATAATCGCTTGAACCGGGGCACGGGTCTCGAAGGCCCTTGAATCGGCCCATGTGCGGGCGTCCGCGGGCCCTGGGGGCAGCGGTTATCGACCCCTACCGTTCGTCGGATGGCGCGAAACCGGACCCGGCCGAGTCGGGCAGATGCAGGTATCCGTTGCGGATCGGGGGCGGGGCGCCGAGGTCGTCGCGCAGCCAGTCGGCCGTGGCGAGGCCCTGGGGGATGGGGCTGCCGATGGCGGCGGCGAGTTGGGCGGTGGGCCAGAGGCCCGCGGCGGACTCCACCAGGCTGGTGATGACGACCTCGATCCCGGCGTCCTGGAACCGTCGGGCGAGGGACAGGGTGCGGTGCAGACCGCCGATGGCCGCGGGCTTGAGGATGATCCGGCGCACCGGCAGCCGGGCCGGATCGAGGGTGTCGGCGCGCGCCGCGACGGATTCGTCCAGGGCCAGGGGGAAGGGGGCGATGGACTGGAGCGCGGCCAGGGTCGGCCAGTCGGGTTCCTGCAGGGGCTCCTCCAGTGACTCCACGGGCAGGTCGGCGAGGGCGCTGATGACCTGCCTGGCCGCGGCCGGGTCCCAGGCGCCGTTGGCGTCCAGGCGCAGGCGCAGCCCCGGCGGCAGGGCGGCGGCGAGGTCGCGCAGGCGTTGCAGTTCCAGTGGCGGCGCCGTCAGGCCGACCTTGAGCTTGACCACCCGAAAGCCCGCCCGGGCGGCGCGGGCGAGGTCGCCCGGGTGCGTCTCGATGAGCGGCCCCAGGGCGGCATTGACCGGGACTGTATCGCGCGCGGACGCGGCGAGCGCGCGGCGCAGGCTGGTGCCGGCGAGGCGGCTCGCGAGGTCGCAGAGGGCGCACTCCAGGGCAAAATCGGCGGCCGGGGTGGGGCCGCGTGGGGCCCGGGCCAAGGCGGTGAGGGTCTCGTCCAGGTCCAGCGCCGCGGCGGCGCAGGCGCCGAGCCGACGTTCGGCCATCTCAGGGCTCTCGGTGCCGGCGGCCAGCAGCGGGGCGCAGTCGCCATAGCCGCGCAGCCCCTGGGACTCTGCGATCACCAGCCAGCCGCATCGCGCCGGAAAGCCGCCGCGGGCGCTGGCCCAGGGGCGGGTCAGCGCGAGCCGGTAGGGAGTCAGTTCCAGTTCTACCCGCCGCGAGGCCGTCATGCGGGCGCTGCGCCGCTCAGGTGCGGCCCCCCAGGGCGAAGCCGCCGATCAGCAGCAGGGTCAGCAGGGCCTGGTACAGCCCGGTCTGACCGAGCATGGTGTTGAGCGCCGCGCCGCGGGCGCCGCGATAGAGGCGGGCGATCAGCACCAGGGCCAGGGGCAGGGCGGCGAGACCGGGCCAGGTCGCCCCGGGGAGCCCGGCGCCCAGCACCAGGACCGGCGGCAGGAGCAGCAGCAGGGCATAGAGGCCCCGGGCCTGTGGGCGCCCCACCACCTGGCAGAGGGTCCGCCGACCGGCCGCCCGGTCGGTCTCCAGGTCGCGATAGTTGTTGAGCAGCAGCACCGCCGCCGCCGGCAGGCCCAGGGCGAGCCCGAGGAGCAGCGCCGGCCAGTTCAGGGTCAGGGTTTGGAGGTAGTAGCTGCCGGCCACCGAGGCGAGGCCGAAGAAGGCGAGCACATAGACCTCGCCGAAAGGGCCATAGGCGATCGGGCGCGGGCCGCTGGTGTAGGCATAGCCGCTGGCCAGCGAGGCGACCCCGATCGTGAAGATGGGCCAGCCGCCCCGCGCCACCAGGAACAGGCCGAGCAGGAAGGCGAGGCCGAAGGTCAGGTGCGCGGCGGTGCGGACCTGACGGGCGCTGAACCACCCCTGGGCGGTGGCGCGGGGCGGGCCGACGCGCGCCGGGGTGTCGGTACCGCGCTCGAAGTCCGCCGCGTCGTTGTGCAGGTTGGTGCCGATCTGGATGGCCAGCGCGGCGGTCAGGGTGGCGAGTGCGACCAGCGGCGCCACACGGCCGGTGTCCGCGACCCCCAGGGCGATGCCGCCCACCACCGGCGTGGCCGCCAGCAGCAGGGTCTTGGGGCGCGCCGCCGCGATCCAGCGGCCGATGGTCGAGGCCGTGCCGGCAGCCACCTTGCCGACCGGCTCGGTCGGCTCCAGGGCGAGGGTTGCGGTGTAGCTGTCTGGGTGTTGTTGCATGTTCAACCAGTGTGCGAGAGCGGCTGTCGAAGGTCACCCGAAGGCAACAAAAAAATCCTGTTTATCCGATAAAGAGGAATTATCCACAGATGAACACAGATTATCACAGATGATTCATTAGCTTACGCTTGACCGGGGACTCACCTTGCCGGTCACTGTAACAATAGCGATAAGCGCATGACTATCGGAAGAAAATCTGTGTCCATCTGTGTCCATCTGTGGATTTTAGGTTTATTGGCCCGCGTCGGCACCAATGGCTGTTGATCACGGCCGCCGCGGAAACTTGCCGAAGTCCGGCGCCCGCCGCTCCAGGAAGGCATCGCGCCCCTCCTGCCCCTCGGCCGTCATATAGAAGAGCGCGGTGGCGTTCCCGGCCAGTTCCTGGATGCCGGCGAGCCCGTCGGTGTCGGCGTTGAAGGCGGATTTGAGCATCCGCAGTGCCGTCGGCGACAACTCCAGCATGGTCCGGCACCAGTCCAGCGTGACCGACTCCAGTTCCGCCAGCGGGACCACGGTGTTCACCAGTCCCATGCCCAAGGCCTCGGCGGCATCGTACTGGCGGCACAGGAACCAGATCTCCTTGGCCTTCTTGAGGCCCACGGTGCGGGCCATGAGGCCGGCGCCGAAGCCGCCGTCGAAGCTCCCCACCCGCGGCCCGGTCTGGCCGAAGCGGGCATTGTCCGCGGCGATGGTCAGGTCGCAGATCAGGTGCAGCACATGTCCGCCGCCGATGGCGTAGCCCGCCACCATGGCCACCACCGGCTTGGGCAGGGTGCGGATCTGGCGTTGGAGTTCGAGCACGTTCAGGTGTTCGACCCCGGCCTCGTCCCGGTAGCCCTCGTCGCCGCGGATGCGCTGGTCGCCGCCGGAGCAGAAGGCCAGGTCACCGGCACCGGTGAGGATGATGACGCCGACCCCGCGGTCCAGGTGGGCGCGGTGGAAGGCGTCGATCAGCTCCTGCACCGTCTGCGGGCGAAAGGCGTTACGGACCTCCGGGCGGTTGATGGTGATCTTGGCGACGCCCGCGCAGTGCTGGTAGAGGATGTCCGCGTAGGTCGCTCCCGGCGGGGTCTCCCAGTGCACGTCCGCGTGCTCGGTGCTCTGCTGCATTCTCGTTGACTCCAGCGTTCTGAAAAACTTATATATTCTATAGTGGAGAAGGCGCGTGGCAGGGACTTGCGGATCTGGCACGACGCCGGGCCGCGCCTTCTCCACTAACCGATCAGGTTCGCCGCGGCGACGCGCTGCCGAAAGGCCAGATGGACCTCCCGGCTCTGGTCGGCGTCGATCATGACCTCGATGATGAGCCCAGGCGCACCGGTCAGTCCTTCCGCGAGGGCCTCGCGCCAGCCGGCGGACGCGGCGACCCGCCGGTGACGCAGTCCGCCGGCGCCGGCCAGGGCGTCGATGGCGACCGGGCGCGGCGTGCGCCACAGGCGCTCGAAGTCCGGCAGGCCGTGCTGGGGCAGGTAGTCGAAGATCCGGCCGCCGCCATTATTGAGCACGATGCAGGGTCGGTCGAGCCGGGCGGCGAGCAGCAGACCGGAGAGATCATGCAGAAACGACAGATCGCCGAGCAGGCCGGTGGTCGGCACCCCCGCGGCGTTGAGTCCGGCCAGGGTGGAGAGCTGACCGTCGATGCCGCTGACTCCCCGGTTGCCGAAGACCATGAGCGGTGCCTTCCGGGTGCCGGACCAGGTCTCGAATTGGCGGATCGGCAGCGAGTTGGCGCACAGCAGGCCCTCCCCCGTCGGCAGGGCGGCCACCAGGTCCCGAATCAGATGGGCCTCGCACCAGGGGGCCGTCGCCAGATAGTCCGTGGTCAGGGCGGCGAGCCGCTCCTCGGCCTGGGTCCAGTGCCCGAGCCAGACCGGGTCCGCGGGGGCGGGCGGGTCCGCGGCCAGGGCCTTGCACAGGGCGGTGGGGTCGAGGGCGAGGTGCACAGACCCCTCCCGCGCCAGGTCGTGGGCCGGATCGGACCAGCGCTCGGCCGGGTCCACCAGGATGGTCGGGATGCCGGGCAGCCATTCGAGCACGGTCTTGGAGATCGGGGCCCGGCCATAGCGCAGCACCCAGTCGGGCCTCAAGGCTGCTGCGGCCGCGGCGTTGCGCACGATCGATTTGTAGCGGGTGATGCGCGGCGCGGCGGCGCCTGCAAGGTCGAGGCCGGACGCGGCGCCGAAGCGCAACCCGGACAGGGGGTCGGCCAGGACCGGGACGCCGAGCGCGGCACCAAGCCGCAAGACGGCCGCGGGGAAGCCGGGCCGCGGTGAATCGGGTCCGCAATAGATCAGGCCGCGGCCCCGCAGCCGTGCCTTGAGCCCCGGCGGCAGGGCCAGGGTCAGGGTCGCGTCGTCCCCGGCCCCGTCGGCGGCCGGCAGCGGGTCGGGCGTCGGTAGGGTGCAGTCGGTCCGCGGTACCAGGGGCTCGCGCAGCGGCAGGTTGATGTGTACCGGCCCCGGTCGGCGGCCCTGGCTCACCGCGGCGGCGCGCCGCCCCAGCGCGTGCAGGGCGCGACGGGCGGCGGCGGTGTCCACCGGTGCCCCGGGGTCATGGAACTCACGTACCTGGGCGCCGAAGAGCCGGGTCTGGTCGGTGGTCTGGTTGGCGCCCCAACCGCGCAGCTCCGGGGGGCGGTCGGCGGAGAGCAGGACGAGCGGCACCCCGGACTCGCTGGCCTCCATCACCGCCGGGTACCAATGGGCCGGGGCACTGCCGGAGGTGGCCAGCAGCGCCACCGGGCGGGCGCCGGCACGGGCCAGGCCCAGGGCATAGAAGGCGGCGCTGCGCTCGTCCAGGATCGGGGTCAGGGTGAGGGCCGGGCGCTGCTGGGCGGCCAGGAGCACCGGGGTGGAGCGCGACCCCGGCGACAGGACCAGGTGGCGCACCCCGCCGGCCAGCAGTCCGTCGAGCAGCGCCAGGCACCAGCGCACGCCGACCCAGGCCGGGTCGCCGTCCGCGGCCGACGGTGGGCTGGTCGCGCTCATGCGAACTGCAAGGCGGTGGCGACGGCGGCGAGCTTGTGTCCGGTCTCGCGCCATTCGGCCAGGGGGTCGGAGCCGCGCACGATGCCCGCGCCGGCATAGAGCCGGGCCTCATCTCCGCTGACCTCGGCATAGCGCAGCAGCACCCAGAGGTCGGCGTTCAGCCGGCCGCTCGGGTCCGGCTCCAGGATACCCGCGGCGCCGGTGTACCAGCCCCGCTCCAGGGGCTCGACCCGGTCCAGCCAGTCCCGGGCCGCGGCCTGGGGCTTGCCGTTGGTGGCCGGGGTCGGGTGCAGGCGGGCGGCGAGGGTGAACAGGTCGGTATCCTCGCGCAGGCGGCCGCTCAGGGGGCTCCACAGGTGCTGGGCATTGTGCAGTTGCATGACGCCCGGGGCCGCGGGGACCCTGACCTCGTCACAGCAGTCGTCCAACACGGCGCGCACCGCCTCCACCACCATGGCGTGCTCGCGCCGCTCCTTGTCCGAGGCGCGCAGGGCCGCGGTCAGGGCGGCATCCGCGGCGGCGCTCGCGGAGCGGGCGGCGGTGCCGGCGATGGCGTCCACCTCCACCTGCCGGCCGACGACGCGCACCAGTCGCTCCGGGGTGGCGGCCACGAAGCGGGTGCCGTGGCGGCGGATGCTGATGACCTGGCAGGCCGGAAACAGATAGGACAGGGCGGCGAGGAGACGCCGCGGGTCGAAGGACCGGCGTCCCTTGAGCCCGAGTCGGCGGCACAGGACCACCTTTTCCAAGGCACCACGGCGGATCTCCGCCAGCGCCTCCTGCACCAGGGCCTGCCAGTCGGCGAGGCCCGGCAGGCTGCCCAGCGCGGTCAGCGGGCTCGGGGTCAGCGGCTCGGGCAGCGGGGCGGCGAGGGCCGTCACCAACTGCGCCAGCCAGCCCCGCCAGCGTTCCCTTAAGATACCCGGGGCGACCGGCAGGGGCGTCGTCAACACCAGTGCCGACTGACCGGCGCGCGTGCACAAACCGAGTTCAGGCAGCCAGAGCAGGGCGTTGGGGAGTTCGGCCCCGGCCTGGGGTGCGCGTGCGGACCGGGCCGGGGACGGCGAGGCCGCGAAGCCCAGCAGCGCGAAGCCGGCGAAACCGGTCTCGTCCGGGTCCTGCTGGTGCCAGTGCCGGCTCAGCGCCTGGGCCCGCCCGCGCAACGTCTCCAGGCGCCCGGGTCCCTGGGCGGTCCACTGTGCCGCCATGCCGCAGCCCGCGCGCAGTTCACCCTGTTGGCCGTGGGTGAAGCTGAAGCCAGGGTGCCCCAGCTCCGGCGCCAGGGTGAGGGTCCGGGGCAGTTCGAGAATCAGGGAGGCGAAGCCGCCGGCGGTGGCGGTCGGCAGCTGGCCGATGGTCTCGTCGAGCCGGGCCTGCAATTGATCCAAGAGGGCAAGGGGTGCGAGCATCTGATGACCTGACTGGCGGAAGCCTGACACCGGCGGCGGGCCGCCGCGCCCGCGGGACCGCGGCCGGGGTAGACGGCGCAGATCCTTGGGGCACTGGTCGGCGGCAGGGCGCCCGGTGTAACGGGTCGCAGTCTAACGCAACGTCAACCCCGGAAGACACCCGGAGCGCTGCCGAGGGTGCGATCAGAACTGATGATGAGGTCGATGATGAGGAACCAGGATTCGCTTGCCGGCCGGTCGGCCCCCGCCGGGGCGGGGCAAGAAGACAGCCCGGCCCCAACCGGGGATGCGCCCGGTTTTGCGCTGGCCCCGTGGACGGCTGGCCCCGGCCTCGCCCTGATCCAGGCGCCGGGGCCTGACGACGGGTCGGCGGACCCATGCTGGACCTACGATCGCCTCGCCGCGCGCGTCGCCGCGCTGGCGGGTGAACTGCGTTCTCAAGGGTTGGCGCCCGGCGACTTGGTCGCGGTGCCGGAGCGGCCGGCGGCGGGACTGGTCCTGATGCAGCACGCCCTGGCCCGGGTCGGCGCGGCCCTGTTGCCGGTGCGCGCCGCGGCGGACGACTCCGGCTCAGAGCCGCTCTTGGCGCTGACCGGCGCCGAGTGGGGTTGGTGTTGGGACGGGCCGGCCGACGGCCGTCTCACCCCTCTGGACCGGGTCCGTGGGCAGGGGGGCGCGCTGCCGCGTGCACCAGCCCCGGCGCCGGTCTGGCCCTCCCCCCTGGCCCTGGTGGTGGAGACCAGCGGCAGCACCGGCAGCCCGCGGGCGGCCATGTTGACCCAGCACAATCTGCTGGCCGCCGCCGCCCTGAGCAATCGGCACCTGGGCCTGAGCGTCGGCGACTGCTGGCTTTGCTGCCTGGCGCTGCGCTACATCGGTGGGCTGTCCATCACCTACCGCTGCGCCCTGGCCGGGGCCACGCACCTGCTCCACGAGGGCTTCGACCCGGAATTGGTGGCCCTGGACCTGGAGCGCCGGGCCGTCACCCACCTCTCCCTGGTCCCGCCCATGCTGGCGCGTCTGCTCGCCCTGGGACGGCCGCCGCCGCCCGCCCTGCGGGTGCTGCTGGTCGGCGGCCAGTCGCTCAGCACCCAACTCGCGGGGCAGGCCATTGCGGCCGGCTGGCCGCTGCATCTGACCTATGGAATGACCGAGACCGCGTCACAAGTGGCCACCTCCGGGCGCCTGAGCGTACCGCCCGCCGCGGGCCTGGTGGGTCGGCCCCTGGCCGGGTTGGAGGTCGACTGCCCCGGGGGCCCCGACGGACCGGCCCCCCTGCGGGTGCGGGGACCGGTGGTCATGGCCGGCTATGCCAATCCGGAGCGCCGGCCCGGTCTGGGTCTCGCCGACGGCTGGTTCACGACCTCGGACCTTGGCCACCAAGCGGAGGACGGCGCTCTATCCATCCTGGGCCGCGCCGATGAGGTGCTGGTGACCGGCGGGGTCAAGGTCCACCCGGGGTGGGTGGAGTCGCTCCTTGCCGGGGCGCCGGGGGTCGGGGCGGTGGCGGTGGTCGGGGTCGCGGACCCGGTGTGGGGCCAGCGCCTCGTTGCGCTCTACACCGGGGAGGCGACGCCCGCGGCCCTGGAGGCCTGGTGTCGGGTCAATCTGGCGGGGGCGCAGCGCCCGCGGGTCTTTCGGCCCCGGGCCGAGTTGCCGCTCCTCAACTCCGGCAAGCTGGACCGTCGGCGGCTGCGGGTCCTGGCCCTGGGGCCCGCTGCACCGGAAAAGACCGGTCAAGCCGGGTGATCGCACTGCCGCTAGGACTGAGCGGTCGGGTAGAGTCGCTCCAGGTAGCGGGCCACCGACTCGTCGGCATTGCTGCCGATCACCCGCAAGGCGGGCAGGGCCGCCGCCAGGCGCGGGTCCGCGTTCTCCATGATGATGCCGGTGCCGGCCAGCGCGAGCATTTCCAGGTCGTTCATGCCGTCGCCAAAGGCGAGTACCTCGCCGAGTGCGACCCCGAGCCGTTGCGCCACCCGTGCCAGTGCCGCCCCCTTGGACACGCCGTGCGCCATGATCTCAAGGGTCACTGGGAGTGAGAAGGTGGTGGCGATGAGGTCGCCGAAACGCGCGCGGACCTCTTGCTCGATGACGCGCAGACGCGGCGGTGCGCCGTAGAAGAACACCTTCAGTACCTCGCTGCCGTCGATGGTCCGCAGATCGACCACCCGATAGCGGAATCCTGAGTTCTGGTGGAAGCTCAGCAGATAGGGCTCGGGGCGGGCCACCAGCCAGTCCTGCGTACGATAGACATTGGTGTGGACATCGGCGAACGCCGGGTCGTTGATCAGGGCGCGGACACACGCGGGGTCGAGCGGGGTACAATCGATCAGCCGGGAGCGGCAATCATGTACCGCGGCGCCGTTCGATGAGATCAGGCAGCCGTGACCGCCGAGTTGGTCCGCAAAGGTGCGGATGTCCTCGAAGTGCCGCCCGGAGGCGAGCATCGCATCGACGCCCTGCGCGCGCATTCGTGCCAGCACCGAGCGCGTGTAGTCGCCCAGCCGATGCTCGGGGGTGAGCAGGGTGCCGTCGAGGTCGCAGACAACTAGATTATACATCGGGTGATCCTGAAGCCTCTGAGTATCCAGCGTGCAGCAGTGGCGCAGACCTTGAGTTCCGGGGTGGACTGCGACGGTCGAAAGGCCGGCTTGGGATGCCGACTGCGCCACCGCGCACCAACCGATGACCGTCGACAAGAGACCGACAGCGCATAGCGGGATAGGATCAGAACTGAAAGTAGATGAATGGTGCACTGGTAAGTGGCACAAGCCACAGGAACAGCGCCGCGGCAATCCCGGTAAATCCCGCGTAGGCAGGCCAGCCAAGCCGCAGTTCCCAGCTCCCGGGCGCCGCCGTCTGCAGGCGGCCGAGGACGGCGTCCGCAATCACCGGCAGCACGATCGCGGGCAACACCCACGGCGGCATCGTCGCTTCCCCGCTGCCGAGGCCGATACCCGCCATGCCGCGCAGCATCGTCAGGCTGTCGTCCAAGGATTGGGAGGTGATCAGGATCAGACGCCGCCGCTGCCGGCTCCGGCATCGGCTGATACCGAGTGCCCCCAGATAGGCGACCACTGCCACGAACAGCATGAGTGCCAGGAAGCGGTAATCCCACCACCCGTAGAAAAAGAGACTGGCGGCGACCAGGAGCCACTGCCGTGCTGCGCGCGTGCCGATGCGCCAATAGGTGAGGTAACAGATAACGAAAAAGACCAGGAACGGCAGGCTAGTGAAGAGCATTGCGAATCCTGGCGTCTGCGGCAAGTGTCTCGGCCAGCCGGTAGGTCCAGCGCTGCGCACCGGCGCGGTTGAGATGCCCGAGGTCCGTCCAATAGCTGCCCGCCAGTGCCGCCGTCAGCGCGGCGTCGATCGCAATACAGTCGGGCGCCAAGGCGCGGCAGTTGCCGCCCACACCGGCGCGCCGCTCGACACTCGCCAGCGGGGGCTGAAAGAAGATGATGTCACGTACCCCACGACGCCGCCAAGCGCTTGCCTGTGCGGCCCTGAAAACGCTTACCGCGGGATCGAGAACAGGCTCGGCCGACTGCTCGAGTTGCTGGACGATCGTCTCCGGCGTCGGTGCATGATCATCCGACTGTTCGGGCAGAAAGCCGGTGAGGGGCCGGGGCTGGCCCAACACGGCGGAGTGAAGGAAGCCGAGGTGACTGTAATGGCCGAGACAGTGCAGGATGACGTCCAGGCTGGCCGTGAGGCGCGGGTCGGAACCGCTGCTTGCGGGGCCGCGCCAAATCTGACGAAGCATCGCCGCAGTGCGCTCCGCGTCGCGGTAGGAAAGGGTCGCAGGCTTGAAGCGGTTCTCGGGCCTTTCTGACACGCCGCCTTCCGAGCCGAGTTCCACCAGCACGACGGCGGGGACTGTTGCGCCACTGCGCAAATAGCGTTCGAACAGATAATCCTGCTCATAGGCGTAGGCCCCGGGATAGGTCAACTGGGCCACCCGGAGATCCAGGCCCCGCTGCGCGAGGAGCCGCTCGAGCAGATCCCCGTCCAGCCCTCTGGAGGAATAACTCGAACCCAGGATCGCCAATACCGGGCGCGCGTCTTTGGGCGCCAGCGCGCCCGCGAAGACCCCGGCAAGGCTGCTTGGGCCCTGCAGGCCGACCTGGTTCGCCAGAACGGCGAGTGCAATCTGAGCGGTGACGAAGGCGATCAAAGCAAACCCGAAGAATTGTCTGCGGTTACTCAGCCGCGGCGTGCGCACCGTCGCGACGAACACGGCGATGATTGCCATAAGCACTAACAGGGCCGCTGTTGTTTTCATCGCCTTTTCATTGCCGTCACCAAAGGGCAAGCACTTCGCCGGGTGCGACCCCGAGCCGGCGTTGGGGTTGAGCAGGGTGCCGTCGCGGTCGCAGACCATCGGTTTGGGCTTGGCTCAGGCTACCGGTTATCCTCGTCCACGATATCCGCGGCCAGGTCGATGACGACCAGATGGCGGTACAGCGGATGGGTTTCGATCGCGACCCCGACGTAGCGAAACGCCGGGGCCAGGAGGTTGTGCCGGTGTCCCCGGTCGGGCACCCCGTCGTCGATCAGCAGCCGGCTCACGACCTCCCGGCCGCTTACGGGGCCGTAGGCGATGACCTCGCCGACCACCCGCTCCCACCGGCCATAGCGCTGCACCCGTTCACCCGGCGAACTGCCCGCTTGACCCTGGTGCCCGAGGGCGCCGGTGCCGGATTGGTCCAAGGCGTGGTCGCTCGCCGCCCGGGACAGCGCCGCGGAGACCGACAGCGTCGGCAGGGGCGAAATCGCTTCCATCGCCCTGGCCGCCTCATCGACCGCGGACGGCCCTTCCCGGGTTTGCAGGGTGGTCTGGTGCGGATCGAGTGGGTCCACAAAGATCCGGTCGCGGAACAGGCCGCGGCGGGGCACGAGGAAGGTCCGGGCGTAACCGGGGGGATTGAGGCGGGCAAGGTTCAAGTGCAGTACGATGTCCCGAGCGGTCTGCGTGAGGTCTTGGCCGGCGTCGGCCTCGCGCAGTTCAGACGGGCTCCACAGCGCGGCTGGATTGCCGTGGGTCGCTTGCCGCCGCGGTTGGCTCCCCTGCGCCTCGGCGGGGATGTCGGCGCCGGGTGTTGGCCCGAACCGCGTACCCTCAGGCCGCAACGCGGATTCGGCGCGCTGATCCCCGCAGCCGCCGCTCGTCGCCAAGGTCACCGCGAGCAGGGTCCGGGGGAGGTACCGGTGGAGTCCTTCGGCGCGCTCCAGTGTCCGCCCCCAGGTAGGGCCCGCGTGGGGGTATGGGGCGGGCCGCGGTGTGTGATCCCGATACCAACCGCCGGCCTTGGTCCGGAGCGGCGGCCGCGTCTCGGGACGAAGGCCCGGGCCCTGGTCTGACCGATTGCAGCGCCGCCGCGATGCGTTCAAGGTGCGGCTGCCGGTCCGGGCTGACGCGCCTGTACCCGTTGCAGTTTCTTCTTCAGCATGGTCGATGCCGGATTGGCCTTCAGACCCGCTTGCAGGACGGCGATGGCCTTGTCGATGTTGCCCTGGTTTTCGTATAGATCGCTCAGCCCGACGAAGGCCGGGGCGTGCCCCCCCTTGATCTTGATGGCCTTCGCGAAGCTCTCCTCGCCCTCTTTGAATTGACCCAGGCGAGTCTGGATCTCGCCCAATTTGGTATAGATGTCCGGGACCAGGACGCACTCCTTCCGGGAACTGGTCAGGACAGAGGCATAGTCGCCGGCAGCCGCCATGAGCTGGGCGCGCTGGGTCTCCGGCGTCTGCCCCTCGAACAGGAGTGCGCGGCCGCTCGTGACCAAGGCGCTGCAGTACCGCTGATACCCCTTGCAGCCGGATTTCTCCAGGCCATACAGCTTGGCGCGGATCGCCTGGTCCTTGTCTTGATCGGCGCGCAGGCGGCCGCTGACCGCGGCCTCACACCAATCCGGCGTCATGACGCGCGCCAGGTCGCCCGGCGTCGTCGTTTGCGCGATGGCGCCGGGGGATGCCCCCGCCAGTGTGAGTGCGAGGGCCGCGCCGCGGGTAAAGGGCATGATGCGAGGCCTGATGTTCATGTGCGAATCAACTCCTGCCTGTGCTCAAGGCCGCTCGTGGTGGCCGCCGAACTGGTAACGCATGGCCGAGAGGACCTGATTGGCAAAATCCGCCTCGCCGCGGGAACTGAAGCGCTCGAAGAGGGCCGCGGTCAAGAGCGGCGCCGGGGTTCCGGTCTCGATCGCCGCCAGGCTGGTCCAGCGACCCTCGCCGGAGTCTGACACCCGGCCGCCGAATTGTGCAAGTTCCGGGTCGGCCTGGAGGGCGGTGGCGGTCAGATCCAGGAGCCAGGAGGCGACCACGCTGCCGCGCCGCCAGACCTCGGCCACCGCGGCCAGGTCGAATTGGTACTGGTAGTGTTCGGGGTTGCGCAGCGGCGCCGTCTCGGCGTCCGTCGGCCGGTCCGCGCGCCCGGCCCCGGCGTGCCTCAGGAGGTTGAAGCCCTCCGCGTAGGCGCCCATCAGGGCGTATTCGATCCCGTTGTGGACCATCTTGACGAAGTGTCCGGCGCCGCTTGGCCCGCAGTGCAGATAGCCCTGTTCCGCACGGCTGGGCGGGTCGGTCCGCCCGGCGGTGCGCTCGATGTCGCCGAGGCCGGGGGCCAGCGACCTGAGGATCGGGTCCAGGCGCTCCACGGCCTGCGCCTCGCCGCCGATCATCAGACAATAGCCCCGCTCCAGGCCCCAGACGCCGCCGCTGGTCCCGCAGTCGATGAAATGGATGCCCAGCGGTGCGAGGCGGGCGGCGTGGGCAAGGTCGTCGCGGTAGTTCGAGTTGCCCCCGTCGATGAGGGTGTCCCCGGCGCCCAGATGGGGCAGCAGATCCTCGATGACCCGCCCGACCACCGCCGCCGGGACCATGATCCAGGCGTTGCGCGGCGGGGTCAGCCGGGCGCAGAGGTCGGCCGGGTCCGCGGCGCCGACCGCGCCCGCCTCGACCAGCGCGGCCACCGCCGCGGCATCCCGGTCATAGACGACACACTGGTGCCCGGCGCGCAGCAGGCGCAGGACCATGTTGGCGCCCATCCGGCCGAGGCCGATCATTCCGAGTTGCATGGTGAGACCCTCTGCTTCGCGTTGTTGGTGCGCTGATTGATGCGGGTGAACCCAGAAAGAAGTTATCCACAGATGAACACAGATGAACACAGATGAATATCGACTGTTCATTGGCTTACGCTTGGTTGGGGGCGGCCTTGATCATAATCCCGGCCCAGCCGCACCGGCGAGCGCACACGCTTGAGCCCGCTCGGACGATGGGAGCACCGCACCCCAGTGCGGCGCGGCCTCGCGCGCGACCGCAGCGTTGCGTTCTGCGCCGAGGCCGCGCCGCACTGGGGTGCGGCGCTCCCGGTGGCCGGAATCATGATCAAGACCGTTGCGGGCTCAACCTTAGGGGTGATTGTGACAGTAGCGACAAGCGCATGACAATTGCCGGGAAATCTGTGTTCATCTGTGTTCATCTGTGGACTGTGGGACCACAGGCGAGGGCGCGGCGTGCGGTGCTCTCAGACCGGCTGGGCCTCCAGCACCACCAGGGCGTGGGCGCCGACGCGGATCTGCCCGGCCGTCACCGGGGCCGGGGTGTCCGGCGGGAAGACGCCCGGCTCCGCCATGGTGTCTACGGCCAGGGTCCAGCGCCGGCCCGGCAGGGGCGGTACCGCGAACTCGAGTGCATCCTCCCACATATTGAACATGACGTGCAGCGGCGGTTCCGCGGCGCTGACCCCGGCCAGGGTGAAGGCGAGGGCGCGGTTCTCGGGGACCGACCAGCGTGGTTTGTCGAGCTTCAGCCCGTGCCAGGCGATATCCGGCAGGTCCTGCCCGGGCTCCGGCGCCCCGGTGAGGAAGCGGTCGCGGGTCAGGCTCGGATGGCGGCGGCGCAGGGCGATCAGGCCGCGCACATAGGTGAGCATGGGCCGCTGCGCCTCCACCTGGCTCCAGTCGAACCAGGACAGTTCATTGTCCTGGCAGTAGGTATTGTTGTTGCCGTCCTTGCTGCGCAGGATCTCATCCCCGGACAGCAGCATGGGCACCCCCTGGCTCAGCATCAGGATGCCGATGAAGTTGCGCGCCTGACGGCGGCGCAGGGCCAGGATGGCGGGGTCGTCGGTCGGCCCCTCGACCCCACAGTTCCAATTGATATTCTGGTCGCCGCCGTCGCGGTTGCCCTCGCCGTTGGCCAGGTTGCGCTTGGTCTCGTAGCTCACCAGGTCCCACAGGCAGAAGCCGTCGTGACAGGTGATGAAGTTCACCGAATTGGCCGGCCGGCGCCCGCGCGCCTGGTAGAGGTCGCTGGAGCCGGCGATGCGGGTGGCGACCTCCGGGATCAGACCCGGGTCACCGCACACGAAGGCACGCATCAGGTCGCGGTAGCGCCCGTTCCACTCGGCCCAGCGAAAGCCCGGGAAGTCGCCCACCTGATAGAGCCCGCCGGCGTCCCAGGCCTCGGCGATGATGTGGGAGCGGTTCAACATCGGGGACAACTCGGTGGCCCACAAGAACGGGGCATGATAGAGGGGGTTGCCGTCCTCCCCGCGGGCCAGGGCGCTGGCCAGGTCGAAGCGGAAGCCGTCCACATGCATCCGCTGCACCCAGTACAGCAGCGCATCCACCAGGAAGCGGGTGACGATCGGGTGGTTGCAGTTCACCGTGTTGCCGCAGCCGGTGTAGTCGCGGTAGAGGCGGCGGTCGGTGAAATTCAGGTGATAGAAGACCTCGTTTCCCAAGCCCTTGAAGCTGATGGTCGGACCAGTCCCGCCGCCCTCCGCGGTGTGGTTGAAGACGACGTCCAGGATCACCCCGATCCCGGCGCGGTGCAGCGCCTTGACCATGTCGCGGAACTCGTCGCGCGCCCGCGTCGCGTCGGCGGCGAAATGGGGGTGGGGGGCGAAAAAGCTGTGGGTGCTGTAGCCCCAGTAGTTCTGGTGCCCCAGGGCGGCGGTCGCGGGCGGGACGTCCTGGCGGTCGAAGGCCATGATCGGCAGGAGTTCCACATGGGTGATGCCCAGGTCGCTCAGATAGGGGATCTTCTCGATCAGCGCCCGGAAGGTGCCGGGGTGGGCGGTGCCGGCGGACGGGTGGCGGGTGAAATCGCCCAGGTGCATCTCGTAGATCACCGACTCGCTGAGCGGGATGTGGAGAGGTTGGTCGTCCTCCCAGTCGTAATCGTCGCGCAGCACCTGGGCGCGCATGGCGGTCGCCACATTGTCCCCGGGCCGGGCGGCGCGCGCCCGGTCCCAGAGGCGGTCGCTGACGGTCGTCGCCCAGGGGTCCAACAGGGCCTTGTCCCCATCGATCCGGGCGCCGCTCTCGCGGGTGTCGCAGCGGCCGTCGACCCGCCAGTTGTACCAGGTGCCGCTCGGCAGGTCCAAGACCAGACAGTGCCAAAAAAAGAAGGTGCGGTTGACCCGCGGGTCGAGGCGGATGATCTGGAAGGGCACGGGCGCCTCCTCGCGGTCGAACAGCAGGATCTCCGCCTGCTGCGCATAGCGGCTGAAGACGCAGAAGTTGACCCCGCCGGCGACGAAGGCGGCGCCGCCCTGGTCCCAGTTGCCGGGCGCGACCTGATAGGTGGGTTGGGTCATTATGGTTTACTCCGCCTTGCCGGGGTTGTGCCCCCGGGGGATTCTAACCCAACACCTTGCATTTTCCCGCCTGCTCGATAACCTGCC
>Ga0247840_10004965_pt1 | contig 20479 bp, 19 predicted proteins | sample LaCruzMarch2015__FD_192404 | JGI IMG/M metagenome (GOLD analysis project Ga0247840, IMG submission 192404) | Freshwater microbial communities from meromictic Lake La Cruz, Castile-La Mancha, Spain - LaCruzMarch2015_17m | ecosystem: Environmental > Aquatic > Freshwater > Lake | place: Spain... | reverse complement strand
AGCGTTGTGTCAGGCATACTTCAACCCGAACGGCAAATTTGGTTGCATGGCTCTTTCATCCATGTAGGTATTTGATTTATATTAACGCACGCCTCGTGGCGCACCAGATTTCCACGGATTAGCGTGAAACCTTACTCCTTTTTTCTTAATCCTGGTTTTGGTTAACTTTTTTGGTAAACCTATTTCAGGACGAGACATCCTGATTATCGTGACAATTATCTGCCAAAGGTTGCGTCCCTAAAGGGACTTGGCTTGTGTTGCATTGTTGTTTTCTACCAACATTGCGTCCCTAAAGGGACTTGGTTATCATACCAGGAAGCAATGCCTTCCACTTAAAAGTAGGACAGTACTATTTATTACCACTAAGTCCACAAAGAAAATGCAACACAAAGCGCACAATGTTAGTTACATTCATATGCAACCCATGTTTCCATGTGTTCAATTTTTACTCCTTGTATGGAAACAGCAAAACATGCTAATTCCTAGCATAAATTCGCAGCATATTTCGCCTGGAATCCCAGCAATTAGCTTAGTTTTTTTCTGATCTCGCTGAGCATGACCGCCGTCATTTTTTCGAGATCGAAGTCATGTTTCCAGCCATTGTTGGCACGGGCATAACTATCGTCGATGCTCTCGGGCCAGGAGTCGGCGATGGCCTGGCGGAAATCAGGTTTGTAGGTGATCTCAAATTCAGGGATGTGCTTACGGATTTCGTCCGCGATTTCCTTGGGTGTAAAGCTGATCCCGGCGACATTGTAGCTGGAACGCACAGTGATTTTATCCTGGGGAAGTTCCATGAGTTCGATGGTGGCCTTGATGGCATCTTCCATAAACATCATGGGCAATCGGGTATCTTCTCTGAGGAAGCACTCGTATTTTTTGTTTTTTACGGCTTCATAAAAAATTTCGACGGCATAATCTGTTGTCCCGCCACCGGCTTCGGTTTTGTAGGAGATGAGTCCGGGATAGCGGATTGAGCGGGTATCCAGCCCATAGCGTTTCTGATAATATTCCATCCAGCGTTCGCCGGCTTGTTTGCTGATGCCATACACGGTGGTGGGCTCCATCACCGTAAACTGTGGGGTATTGACACGTGGGGTGGTTGGGCCGAAGACTGCGATAGAGCTGGGCCAGAAGAGACGTTTCAGTTTCACTTCCCGGGCGAGGTCGAGCACTGTCAGCAGGCTTCGCATGTTGATATCCCATGCCTGGAGCGGGATACGTTCGGCATTGCCGCTTAGTACTGCTGCGAGGTGATAGATCTGGGTGATGTTGTTGCGGATGACGAAATGGATGAGTTGTTTTTCGTCGAGGACATCGAGGATCTGAAAAGGGCCACTTTCCAGCACATCCAGTGGGGGTTGTTTGATGTCGGTGGCGAAGACATTGCCGCTGCCATAGAGTTTTCTGAGAGAGATTACGAGTTCTGAGCCGATCTGTCCGGCGCAGCCGATTACGAGTACTTTTTCCATGCGTATGAGCTTAGTTTAGGGTGGTAAAGTTAGGGAGAAAGTCGCAAAAAACAATTTACTTTGCAGCCTGAATTAACGACCTATGGAAAGCAAGCTGAATATCTACAATACCCTTAGCCGGAAAAAAGAAGTTTTTATCCCGATAAACCCACCCCATGTAGGGATTTATGTCTGTGGCCCCACCGTTTACGGAGATCCTCACCTGGGTCATGCCCGTTCTGCCATCACCTTCGACCTGGTGTTTCGTTACCTCCGGCAGCTCGGTTATAAAGTCCGTTATGTCAGGAACATCACCGATGTCGGCCACCTCGAGAATGATGCCGATGAAGGCGAGGACAAAATCGAGAAAAGGGCACGTGTAGAGCAGATCGAGCCCATGGAGGTAGTGCAATACTATACCGATCGTTATCATGAGTTCATGGATCGCCTGAATGTCCTGAAGCCCAGCATAGAGCCACGGGCCTCGGGCCACATCATCGAGCAGATCGAGATGATAAAAAAGATACTGGAGGCCGGCATGGCCTATGAATCAGGCGGTTCTGTTTATTTCGACATCGTAAAATACAACCAGACCAACAACTACGGGGTGTTGAGCGGTCGCATCCTGGATGACCTGATTGCCAATACCCGTGTTCTTGACGGACAGAGTGAGAAGCGCAATGGTGTCGATTTTGCCTTGTGGAAGGCAGCCTCACCTGAGCACATCATGCGCTGGCCTTCACCCTGGGGCGATGGTTTTCCGGGCTGGCACCTGGAGTGTTCGGCCATGAGCATCAAATACCTGGGAGAGCATTTCGACATCCACGGCGGTGGCCTGGATTTGTTGTTTCCGCATCATGAGTCAGAAATTGCGCAGTCGAAAGTGGCGACAGGCCACGACACTGTCAATTGCTGGATGCACAACAACATGATCACCCTCAACGGGCAGAAGATGGGCAAATCGCTGGGCAATGCCATCGCCCTGGAGCAGTTTTTTGAGGGATCGCATGCCTTACTGGAAAGGGCTTACAGCCCCATGACCATCCGATTCTTTATCCTGCAGGCCCAATACAGAGGGACCCTTGATTTCTCGAATGAAGCGCTGCAGGCTGCCGAAAAAGGCATGAAACGCATGATGGAAGCCGGGAAACTCCTGCCCAAACTGAATGCCGCTCCGGCCAGTTCCGCTTCGCTCAACATTGCTGCCTTACATGAAAGCTGTTATGAAGCCATGAACGATGACTTCAACAGCCCCATCCTCATCGCCAACCTCTTTGAGGCTGTGCGCATCATCAACATTGTGAATGATGGCAAAGAGCAGCTCAGTGCGGCAGACATCGCCCTGCTTGCCGATGTCTTCAAGACTTTCGTTTTCGATGTTTTGGGATTAAAAGATGAGATTGCCGGCAGCAATACCGAATTGGTGGATGGACTGATGAACCTGATCCTGGACCTGCGCAAGCAAGTCAGGGCGAACAAAGACTTTGCCAGCTCCGACAAGATCCGCGATGAGTTGCTAAAGCTCAAAATCCAGGTCAAAGACGGCAAAGAAGGAGCAAGCTGGACCCTGGATTAAGGTCCAGATCAATTTTCGTAATACTGACAGCCGAACCTCAGGCATTCCCTGTTGATTTCAGAGAAATCGCAGTGAATTTCCTGCTGCGCCTGTATTTCCACTTTCAGGTTTTCCTTCACAAAACTGATGGCTTCAGTGATGGCGACAAAGCTATCGCGTTTGCAGCAGCGGGGGCCGCCACAGCTGGCGATACAGCTCAGGCTTTGGGCTGTCATCATGTTGCTGAGCATCCATCCCTCTTTGGCGAGGGGTGTTGCGCCAGTGACCAGGCTGATGAAGATGCCAGTGCCGATAGCAGCCCCGCAGGCGCCATAGAAGCCACAAAAACCGCCCAGCACCTTTTCTGCCCTGACTTTGGCCTCCCTGATTTTCTTCTCTTTCTCGCCCCTGCGGCCCATGTCGCCCTGATTTTCCAGGGTATTGTAAAAGGCAGTCAGCATGACAGCCGGCACCAGGAAGTGATGCTCCGGACCGTGCATTTTCACTGAAGGGCTCTTCATCAGATCCTGCGCCATCCTGAGGGGATCGCATTCTTTGGTGCGGATGCAGTAACGTTCGATGAGCTCGACGGCTCCGGCACTGTGACATTTGTCGCAGACAAAATGCCCCCTGGCACAGCGCACATCAGTATCATGGGGCTCCCGGCAATAAACACATTTCAGGCTTTCCCGGGGATTGATGTATTGGAGTTCCTGACCACAGATGAGGCAGTCGGATTTATGATCCATTCGGCAGTAAGATTAGTGGATACAAAGTTACACCATATCCTGATATGCCCGATGTATATTGATTGCAAAGGAAAGGACAGCTCAGATCAATGAACTACATTAATCCTTGCGCTATGTGTCTCGCCATTCAGATCCAGCCTTGCGATGTAAATCCCTGCAGGTAATTCAGCAGTATTGATACTAACCGTATTGAGGCCTTGTGTTGCAGCATTTTCAAGCTGGCTGAATACCAATTGTCCCATGCTGTTGTATAGCCTGACTTCGGGCTGAGCGTTGCCTGAGAGGAAGTACCGCAGATTTGTCTGGTTGTTGGCAGGATTCGGGAAGACAGAAATGATACCGGCATTTTCTGCCATTTCATTCGTACCCAACACCAGGGTAGACCAGCAGCTTTGGAATACTTCCTTGGATTTGATGTCTTGTATCCAAAGCACAACAGCCAGGTCAGAGAATTCTTCCACAGAATGTTCGATGGCATCGTTGATTGGATCCAAAGCATTGTTGGGTAATCTGTAATCGCCCTGGAAGGTATAGGAAAGGTCATGGGTCGTTGTTACTCCAGCTGTTAAGGGGTTGATGGGGTCACCCTGACCATTGGGCAGCATTTTCTTTTCTACAAAATGAAACTCCGTTTCACCATTGCTTTCGATATTGAGGATTGTCTTTTTCTCGACAATGGCCGCAAAGAGTCTGAGGTTCTCGCTGACGATGTTGGCTGTAGGAAGAACAGAAAGCTGAACATCGACAGTTTTGTTGGTGATGGTATAGGTAGATGTCAAGTTGATAAACGACAGTTTTGCATAGGCTGCATTAAACTGCGCCTGGGTGTAATTCGAGGTATTGATACCCAGTCCGCCGTCAACATACAGCTGAGGAACAGAACTCACGCCATAATAGGTTCTGCGGGTTTGCCCGTCAGTACTGAAATACGGATCCCCATTTCCCGGCCAGCTCATCTGGTATTTCACACAAGACCATTTGTTGGGATTGGCGTTAAACCTTGCTGTAAGGTTGATATTCCCTTGTACACAGGGGGCACAGGTTGAACTGGTAAATCCTTCATGCAGAGGCAATCGCTGAACACTTTGCTCTACAACATTGACCAGGAGAGTGACGGTATCGTTGCCCGGATTCACATCAGCTTCGCCATTGATTGCGGAAGCCCAAACCTTAATCGTATACGAACCAATACCGGAAGGCGTCCAGCTTGTTGGATGATTAAAGTTATATGTTGCATAAGCACCGATGTTGAGCGCAGAGAGGGCAGCCGTTGTGACAGGCCCCCCATCAATCGTATAATTCAAATCCATGGCAGTGATGGCTTGGCTGCCGAGGTTGAGCAATTTCCCGCTGAGGGAATAGGGTGCTGCGCTGAACAGCTGGATTGGATAGAGGTTGAGTTTCTGAGCCCATACATCCTGTAGGGGTTGAACACCCGGGATGAACTCATAATACGTATTGTCATCCGGGGTTTCGCTGGTGCCGGCGAAGCAAGCTACATTGGGAGATCCTGTAATGGAAACAGCTGAAGTACTGTTATATTGGAGGCCAATAGAAAGCGTAGAGGCAGTTCCGGCGAAACGCTGGTCGACAAAATATATTTTGTTGGTGGTTTCTTCCAGCACGATGCTCCAATATTGATAGGTTGTTGAGTTCTCCCCGGTATAGGAATTGAACGCCAGCCAGTATTGCCTGTTGGGTGCTGTGCCGAATGTCTTCACGACGATGTTGTCATTGGTTCCGTTGCCCTTGATTCCCCATATGCAGATGCTGCTATCCGGAATGCTGGCAGAAGGTAAGGCCACGTTGGTGTAGGAAGGAGCGGTACCCGTGATTGCAGCAAAGCTCAATACGCCTGAAGAGGACACTTTAAAAGTAGTGAGGCTGTCACCATTGAAGACAAAACTAAAAGGCAGGGTTTGCAGCGGAGACCAGGCCGGACTTGCCTGGTTAGGGCCGAGGATTACGGTCCATCCTGTTGGAAGTCCGTTCCCTACAGGGAATTCGTTATCAGTATTGACACCACCGGGATTATGCCCGGCGCTGATAAAAGGAACATAATAATGCTGGGCCTGGCTGAACATACTCAGCATCAACAAAGACAATAGTAGTAATGATTTTCTCATGTGTTCTGGTTTTACATTTTGATTAGCGCTATAAGCCTAAAAATGCTTCCCGAGGAAGCCCGGATTATAAGCTGATTATTATTTTAAGTCCGTAAAATTAATGGATTTACCTTTGTATCCAAATCCTAACCCAAGTTCTATGCAAAAGCGCAAGAAAACCACTACCCGATTTATCCTGGCTTTCCTCCTTCTATCAGGCCTTATTGCCTGCCAAAACAAAACTCAAACCATGGAAAATAAACTGAAAGCTTTCATCGAAGCTTATGATGCCAAAGTAAAACCCCTGCAGAAAGAAGCTTCTCTCGCCTATTGGGATGCCTCTGGATCAGGCAAAGACGAAGCGTATGCCAAATTTGAAGATCTGTCGAACCAGCTTGTTAAAATATATGCCGACAAAAAGGACTTTGCCACACTGAAAGAAATCAAGGAAAGCAAAGCCATCAAGGATACTTTATTAAACCGTCAGCTGGAGGTCCTGTACCTTTCCTACCTCGGCACCCAGACAGACACCAGCAAACTCGAAAAAGTCATCAAACTAGAGACTGCCATCGAAAAGAAATTCAATACTTTCAGGGTAGAACTCAAGGGTAATAAATTATCAGACAATGAAGTAGAGGACTTGTTGCGGACCTCTGTCAATTCCGAAGAACTGAAAGCAGCCTGGCTGGGATCCAAAGAAATTGGGCTTACAGTGGCAGAAGATCTCATAAAACTCGTCAAGATGCGCAACGAGATTGCCAAAGAACTTGGGTTTAACAACTACCACGAAATGAGTTTGAAACTCAGTGAGCAGGACCCTACAGAAGTGGAGAAGGTCTTTGATGAACTGGATGAACTCACCCGTGCTTCCTTCGCCTCTTTGAAAAATGACATAGATACTTACTATGCAACACGATACAAGATTCCTGCAGCACAGCTGATGCCCTGGCATTACCAGAATCGATTCTTCCAGGAAGCACCCAAAATCTACCCCATCGACCTGGATGTTTATTACAAAGACAAAGATGTTGTCAAGCTGACGAAGGATTACTACAGCGGATTGGGCTTTGACATCAGCAGCATCCTGGAACATAGCGATCTGTATGAAAGACCCGGAAAATATCAGCATGCCTATTGCACCAACATCGACAACGAAGGTGATGTCAGGGTGATGGCCAATGTGAAGAACAATGCTTACTGGATGAACACCATGCTGCATGAATGTGGTCATGCTGTTTACGACAAATACATCGACAGCAGTTTGCCTTTCAGCTTGCGCACACCTGCTCATACCTTTACGACAGAAGCCATTGCTCAGATCTTTGGTCGCTTTGCCTCTAACCCAATGTGGATCAAAGACATGACCGGAATCTCCGAAGATGAGATGAAGAAAATTGCGGAAGACAGTCACAAAACCTTACGCCTGGAACAATTGGTTTTCAGTCGCTGGGCCCAGGTGATGTACCGCTTTGAGAAAGGGCTGTATGAGAATCCGGATCAGGACCTCAACAAACTATGGTGGGACCTGGTCGAGAAATACCAGATGCTGAAACGTCCTGAAGGAAGAAATGCACCGGATTGGGCCTCGAAAATCCACATTGCCTCCTCACCCTGTTATTATCACAATTACCTTTTGGGCGAATTGCTGGCTTCACAGCTCTATTACCACATCACCACAAATGTTTTAAAATCAGACGATTACAGCAACACTGATTTTGCCGGCCGCAAAGAAGTTGGTAACTATCTGAAGGATAAGGTATTTGCTCCGGGTGCAAGGTTTTTCTGGAATGATATGATTGAAAAAGCGACAGGAGAGAAACTGACTGCCAAGTATTATGCAAAGCAGTTTGTGAAGTAATTCCACAAGCGAGCCTGTGGGGTCTTACCACTTTTCAAGTTCTGTTTTCAGCAGCTCCATTTGCCAGATGGGCGTTGATGTGGCTCCGGAAATTCCGACACTGTCACCGGCGCTGAACCATTCCTTTTTCAATTCAGCAAGGCCTGATACGAAATGGGTGTTTTCATTGGCTGCCTTACAGATATTGAATAACACTTTCCCATTCGAAGATTCTTTTCCGGCGACAAAGACATTTTTGTCAAATTTCTTGCAAAAGGCCGTCAGTTTTGCTTCCCTGTTGTGCACCTGTCGACAAACCGTATCATTCAGGTTTACCCTGATGCCGTGTTTTTGAATGCGGTCAGCAATCTCATAAAAAGCAGCCAGGCTTTTGGTAGTTTGGCTGTAGAGCGTAATCTCTTCAGGCAGACTGTTAAAATCGAGTTGTGCGAGATCATTGAATGCAATGGCAGCATCCCCGGTTTGGGCAATGAGCGCAATGGTTTCAGGATGATCCGGGTCGCCATAGACATACACCTTTTCTCCGTTTTCATGGGATTTCCTGATCCTGTCCTGCAATTTCAGGACGACCCGGCAAGAGGCATCCACGAGGGTATTCCCATTGGTTTCGGCCATGACATAAGTGGCAGGCGGTTCGCCATGTGCTCTGAAAAGGATGGTTTTTCCATGCAGGCCTGACAGCTGTTCTTTGGCAATTGTCTTTAATCCCAGTTGTTCAAGACGCTTTACTTCTTCGGCATTGTGCACGATTTTTCCGACGCAATAAACCTCCCTGCCTTCTAAAATTAATTCCTCTGCCAGCCTGATGGCATTTTTAACCCCGTGACAAAATCCGGCATTGGGGTTAATGGTGATGCGGAGGTTCAATCGTTCTTCCATCTGGCTTTCAGAGTATCAATCAGCGCAAAGTTAATGAACAACAGCGACAAGAGATAAATCGTATCTTCAACAGGGATGGTCAATAAGCGCATTCCCAGGTTTTCATGGTTGTTATAATAGACAACAGGCAAAGCTGTCAAAACCCCATTGATGATCAGAAAAGGAATCAGTGAAACAAAATAAATCGTATAATACCTTGGTAAATGCACCGACAAAGAGTTTTTGACTCCTATGATGGCAAGTACCAAAGCTGCCAGTAAAAAGGCAACGGCAGTATAGGTTCTTTCGAAAGACACAATGCCGACAAGCAACAAGCTCAGAACCAATAACCAATGCAATGGCAGGACCAATTTATGCCGGTAAACCCGGGGGAAATAGTAATTAATTACTGCAAAAATAAAATAACAGGCATAAGGAACTACGATGAAGAAAAGCCATTCCTCCAGGGGCAATTTAAACAGCCAGATTCCCAGTACAAAATCAGGATTGAAACCCCAGATATCAGCATAAGCGAAATAGATGTCCCAACCGATAAACAAGGCTGCTGTCAACAAAAAAGCAGGAAACATAAAACGCCATTGCTTCCATAGGCTGAGCCTCCATTCAAAGCTCTGGGCAAGTGGATATGCGATGCTAAACAGCAACAACAAAATGTAGGTGTATTTCCCCATCGACTCAGAGCCTGTTTAATTTATTAAAAAACCAGGCTTTTATCAGCAAGAGGAATTTCTCCATCCCCGGGACACTTTGCCTTTCCCTGAGTAAAGTAGCTGCTGGTGTTTTCTCAATCCGATTGAGTAATTCAAGGTAATAAATATACGCGAGATATACGCCAAAACGTGCGTCCTTCCTCAACTTCCGGATCCCAACAAGGGCATTTTCAAAATCTGTTTTTATTTCTTTCTCTATGCTTTTTTTCTGAGCTTCATCAAAAGAAGAAAAATCAAGTCCGGGAAAATAAACCCTGCCTCTGTCGGCCATATCACTGTTCATGTCGCGCAGAAAATTCACTTTCTGAAATGCTTCTCCCAGCTTTCTTGCCGGCTTTTCAAGTTCGTTGTAGAGTTCCTTATCATTATCACAAAAAACACGCAAACACATCAATCCGACCACTTCTGCAGACCCATAAATGTAATCCTGGTAATCAGCACGGTTATAATCAGATTTCTCCAGATCGAGTTCCATGCTCCTCAGGAAAGACGCGATGAGTGCGGGATCTATGCCATATTTGTTGACGACCCACTGAAAGCTATGCAGGATGGGATTTGCTGAAAACTGCCTGACAATGGCTTTGCTGGTTTCTTCCGAAAATTCGTTGAAAATGACCTGCTGAGGTGTATTAAAAAAAGTATCCACGATTTCATCCGCATAGCGTACAAAACCATAAATGGCATAGATGGGTTCCTGTATGTCGCGTCCGAGCATATGAATCCCAAGCGAAAAAGATGTGCTGTAATTGCGGGTTGTCAGCCTGCTTATCATTAGCGCATTCCGGTGATATAATGCAATGCTCATTTTTGAAAAATCATTCCTGAAAACCTAGTTTATAATTCGGCGAAGTACAGTAATATCAGCGGTTCTGTCAAGGACAATAAAAGTGCCAAGGGTATCGCTTTTCTTTAAAAAATTAAGGTCTAAGCTTTCTACCTCTGAAGTCTCTAAAAAGGCATAATCGATGTTGAAATGTGCGGCTTCCGTAGCAAAGGATTTGTGAAGCTTTGCATAGGATTCGGTATAATACAGGTCGGCATGAATTCTGCCAAAATCCTGGATGTTGTTGAAAATGTAGTTCATCGGTGCTATGATATTCATTTTAGAACAATCTTCTTTGACATATGTTTTCAAAAGATCACGGGAAAATGACTGATCATATTTTTTGAGGGCAAGATTCACATTAAAGACAGTATTGGCAGCGAAATAGCTGAGTAGCAGGAAAATAAAAACCGGATAATTCCAGGGAGGCAGATTCGCTTTTCCTTTTTCGAGAAACTGGAATGCCTTGGCGATAAGCAGCATAAAAAAGGGGAAATAAAGCAAGAGGTATTTGGATGTTTTATGGGCAGAGAATACGCCCATCAACAGGATCATTGTCAACACAAAAAACAATTTTTTCTGATTCAGCTGAATTTTATTTTTCCAGAGAAGATAAAATGAAAACAAGCTCAATAAAGTCAGGCTGATTTCTTTGGGACTATTAAAAAAGCGCATTTGTTCTTCGAGGATATTGATCATCACAAATCCCCAGGGCGTTCTTGAAGATACAGTAATAAAGGGGGATTGCGCAATCTGGTACCACCAGAATCCGGCGCCATATTCAGGGCTGAAGTCGTAGAAATAAATGCAGGTTGTAAGCAATAAACCCGGGACAAAAGCCAGCAGCGATTTCCTGAACCAGATCAACAGCAGGATGCCGGCAGCCATGGCCGCGAATACGCCATTGAGGTGGGTGGCCACGGCAAGTCCGAAGAATAAACCACTCAAAAAAGCATGGCGGTTGGGGCTTTCATTGTCGATGACTTTCTCGAGGAATATCCAGGCAAGAAACACAAATGCCATCAACATCATCTCGGGTCTGAAGACAAAAGAAAACTCAAAGATCAGCGCATTGGTGATGATCAGCAGCAGGGGCACCCAAAGCGGCAATCCTTTTTTTCTGACATACAATACGAATGTCAGCAGGAACACCAGGTAAAAGAGCAGGCTTAAGGTCTTCAGGGTATAGAGTTTAAAGCCGAACAATAGTGTGAGGGCAGTGCCTCCCAGGGTGAGGAGTTTGTGATGAACGATGATGCGAGATTCCTGGGCAGTGACACCCCGCATCAATTCCGATCTGGGATGGCCTTCGGTGGCGTTCCAGTATACTATTTCGCCGATCCAGGCATCGTCAACATGAGGCTCGCGTTGCCAGAGGCTGAACAGGTAGATCAGCACGCTGACGATGACAGCCGCTGCTAAGATTGTTTGCTTCAGGCCTCTTTTCACAATCAGGAATGGTCTTCGATGATACGTTCGGTGGTGAGCTTACTTCCCACAATCACCATAGGCAAACCTGTGCCGGGGATTGTACTGGCACCCACATAATAGAGGTTGGGAAATACTTCATCCTTGTTGTGCGGCCTGAAATAGCCAATCTGGCTCATGTTGTGCGCAAGGCCGAGTCCACTGCCACGGTAAAGCCCGAACATCTTCTCCCAATCGGCAGGGTCGAGCACCGTTCTGGAGACGATGTGCTTGTGCAGGTCGAAGCCGATCCTTTCGCCGAGGTCGCTGATGATGTTGTCGGCCAGGGCTTCCCTGTCGCTCCAGTCGGGCCGAAAACGAAGGTCAGGCACAGGACAGAGGATAAAGATAGATTCACAGCCCTCCGGTGCTGTTGAAGGATTGTGCTTGGAAGGCACATTCACATAATAATAAGCCTTCTCATTGACATCGAATTTCTCGAGCACAGTGCCTGCATATTCCTTGAAATTGCGGCCCAGGAAATAATTGTGATGCCCGATGTTCGGCACTTTCTGATCGATGCCAAGGTACATCGTAAAGGGCGCGATGGTCCATTTCATGGCATCCAGCTTCTTCACAGAAAACTGCGGACGATTCAGCATCAATCCCCTGAAGGCTGAGGCATCTGCATTGATGACAAATATGTCAGCTTTGTAGTTTTGACCCTTGGTATCAGTAACAGAAACAACCTTTCCGTTTTTGTCTTCAATTTTGTTGATCTCTGTATTGTAATGGATCTTGACGCCCTTTTTTTCGAGTTCGGGGAGCAAGCCTTCAACGATGCGGTACATGCCGCCTTCCACATTGTAATAGCCGTCGTGGACCAGTTCTGTATAATTCAGCAGGGTATAAACCGCTGGTGTGGCAAAAGGCGTATCGCCCAGGAAAAATGCAATCAGAGAAAAAATCACTTTTGCTTCATAAGAGTCGAAGTGATGGCCCAACTCTGTCCAGATGGAGCGAAAAAGCATGGGGGTATGTTTGATTGGCACGTCTTTGATCACAGATGCAAAGTCGAACCAGCCGCTGAAGTTCCTTTTTACAATGGCATGTTCAGTGTCATGAAAGATCGCACCGGCCTTTTTGAGGTAGACCCGGATTTTCTCTTCAAAATTATCTTCTATGCCTTCGAATTCTGCGGCAAGTTTTTTGAGGTCTTTGTAGATTACGAATTTGCGGTCGCTCCCTCCGAAGTTGACGGTATACAAGGGATCCAGCTCGATAAAGCGAAAAGGCATCTCGATGCCACAGGCCTGAGCAAATTCTTTGAACTCATAACTCATGCTGAAAAACGTAGGCCCCATATCGAAAGTGAATCCATCTTTTTTCAGTTGATTGAGACGCCCACCGGCTTGTGGATTCTTCTCGATCATCTCCACCGTATATCCTGCTGTGGCAAGGCGCATGGCTGTGGCAAGGCCGCCAAGGCCTGTTCCGACGATGATCACGTGTTTATTCATTGTAAGTAAAAATGTATGTGTAATTTTGAACCAAGGTAAAAGTATATATTTCTGATGGAAAAAGCAAAGCAGCTTCTTATAGCGAAATCATTCCTGCTTATTTATTACGGTGTCGGACTTGTGGGCTTGAGCCTGGAACCCAGTCGTTCATTTTTCTCTGAGTTGGTTCCCTTCAGCCTCTTGCTGAGTCTTGCGCTCTTGCTGTATTTCCACGAGGGCTGGACAAAACGCAGCATCTTCGTTTACATCCTGGTATTTCTGGCCGGTTTTTTCATTGAAGTGGCAGGTGTGGCCACAGGGCAGATCTTTGGGAACTACCTCTATGGCCCGGCATTGGGGCCCATGGTACTCGGAACACCGCTCATGATCGGGGTTAACTGGTTTATCCTTACCTATTGTGCTTTTGAGATTTTCAGGGGAAATCGCAACCTATACATGGCCGCGATCATGGGCAGTTTTCTCATGGTTATGTACGACTTCGTTCTGGAACCCGTTGCTGTTCAGTTGTATTGGTGGCTCTGGATCTTCGGCGCCATCCCTGTGCAGAACTTCCTGGCCTGGCTCATCGTTTCTTTCCTGATGCTTTTGCTTATCAGGCAGGCAAAGACAGTAAGCAAAAACCCAATGGCTTTGTTTTTGTTTATAGTACAGTTTGTGTTTTTCCTCATCCTCAACCTAAGCTTATAATATGGGTCTTTTTTATGCATTGGCGATTGTCGTATTGTGGTTAGGGCATCTGCTGTTTTGTTTACAATCCGGCAGTGTTGATCCCGCATCACCCATGCTTTATGTCCACATGCTTGTGCAGGCCTGGTTGTATACCGGACTGTTCATCACCGGGCATGACGCAATGCACGGCACTGTAAGCAGGAACAAAGCCCTCAATGATGGAATCGGCTTTCTGGTAATCCTTTTATTTGCAGGGATGAACTACAGGCAATTGCTGGCAAAACACAAATTGCATCATGAATTTCCGGGCGAAGCCCGTGATCCGGATTATGCGCGCCAATCCCAGAATTTCTGGTTGTGGTGGTTTTCTTTTATGCGTCAGTATATCACCTTGTGGCAGCTGATCTTCATGGCCATTTTTTACAACGTACTCTTGTTGTTTTTCAGTCAGAAAAATCTGTTGTTTTTCTGGGTGATTCCGGCATTTATGGCCACGCTTCAGCTGTTTTATTTTGGCACTTACCGTCCACATCGGCTGCCGCATCTGCCTGACATGGAACCACATAAATCAAGGACTCAACGTAAAAACCACATCTGGGCCATGCTGACGTGTTACTTTTTCGGCTATCATTATGAACATCACGCCTCACCCCGGACTCCCTGGTGGCGGCTGTGGAAAATGAAAAACGCATGATCCGGGCCCGGCATGTCCCCTTTTGGGTTGGCTTCGTCAGGCTGATGTACAAAAGCCTGTTCCGGATATTTTTCCGTGAAGTAACAATAGTCGGCGAACTCAAGACAGAGGACAAATCTGTGCTGTTGCTGGGCAATCATTTCAGCTGGTGGGATGGCTTCTTTGCCGATCATGTCAATGCCCTGCTATTCCGTAAGAACCTGCATATCATGATGTTGGAAGATCAGCTTAAGCCCAGGATGTTCCTCAACAAAGCGGGTGCTTTTTCAATACAGCCCGGTGGCCGCGGCATCGCAACATCACTGGCTTATGCCGCAGAAGTTCTGCAGAAAAAAGACAGCTTCCTGGTGATGTATCCCCAGGGAAAAATTGAATCAGATAAGCAGTCACCCCTGGTATTCCAGCCCGGCCTTATGAGAATCATAGAGAAAACGGAAGGGAATTTCCAGTTTGTCTTCCTGGTGGCCCTGGTCGACTATTTCTCTCATGCCTGTCCTTCCGCCAGGCTTTACCTGAAAGAATATCATTATGAGGCAGGGCAGGACATTCGCACGATAGAAAACCACTACAACGCCTTTTTCAGGGAATGTGTACTTGAACAAAATAACCTCTCCCACGGATGATGGACATGCTGGCCTGGTTTGTCTTTGCGTTTTTGCTGCTGCGTCTTCTTGTGGCACTGGTGAATTTTTTCTCCGGCTTGTATTTGCCAGAAGCTTACCCCGAATCCCAATCGCTGCTTAGCGTGTTGATTCCGGCCCGCAATGAGGAAAACAACATCATTGCCCTGCTGCAGGATTTGTCGGTTCAGACGTATACAAAACTGGAGGTATTGGTGTATGATGACAATTCTACAGACAATACGTATTCGCTGGTGGCGGCATTCGCTGCGCATGATCCTCGTTTCCGGGTGATCAGGGGGACAGAACTTCCGGTGGGCTGGTTGGGGAAACCCCATGCCTGTCATTGCCTTGGCCAAGCTGCAAAAGGAGAATTTTTCTTGTTTCTGGATGCGGATGTAAGAATCAGTAAGCAACTGATTCAAAATGCTTTATCCTTCATTCAGAAAGAGAAATTGTCGTTGGTTTCAATATTCCCACAACAAAGCATGGCTGGATTGGGTGAGCGCCTGGTGGTGCCCCTGATGAACTGGATTTTGTTGAGTTTGCTGCCATTGCGACTGGTAAGAACTTCCACCTACCCTTCGCTGGCAGCAGCAAACGGACAGTTTATGTTTTTCAGGGGCGATCATTACAGAGAGATGCGCTGGCATGAACAGCTAAAGGCAGAAGTTGTTGAGGACATTAAAATCAGCAGGTTGTTAAAGACCAGGGGATACAGGATGGCAACGCTCCTTGGAAATCAGGACATTACCTGCAGGATGTATACCTCATGGCAGGAAGCACTGCATGGCTTCAGTAAAAATGCACTACAGTTCTTCGGAGGGAGCAGGCTTGGCCTTCTTGTCTTTGTGGCGCTGACATTGGGCGGTTTTCTGCCAATTCTCATTACAGGAAATCGCATTTTGATCATGGCCTATTTCACTGGCCTGATTCTTCTGAGGGTGATTATCAGCCAGAAAAGCAGGCAATCTATCTTTCACAACCTGGTTTTTCACATCCTGCAAATGCTTACTTTCGGTCTGCTGGCGGCCAAAGCCATGTATGTTAGTTTTTCCGTTAGCTATCAATGGAAAGGAAGGAATATCAAAATGAACAAATCACATCACTAAATGACAAAGAAGCTGCTCGTATACCTCATCCTACTGCTCTTCCTGGCCAGTCCCGGATTGCGTGCACAGGAATCATGGAACTGCAGGCTGCGCAAGGCTTATGTCAGCCAGGACAAAACGGGATGGCTGGGCTTGCTTAACAAACGAGAAACCGAGCTCAAGTCAGTGAAAGACAACAGCAAAATGTTTGAGCTGGCTCTCGGGTACTACGGCTTTGCCGCCAACCTCATCAGGAGTAAAGAAAATGCAGAGGCTGCCATCTATGTCGAAAAATGCAGGTATTTCCTTGATCTGCTTGAAAAACAGGCATATTCACCTGCAGCAGTGCTCTCACTCAAAGCAACAATGGAGGCTTTCGGGATGGTCATTGACCGTAAAAAAGGCATCGTATCAGGACCCAGATCCTTGAGTTTGATCAATGCTGCCATGAAAGCAGATCCATTATCACCCTATGCCTGGGCAGAAAAAGGGAATTCAGAGTTTTACAGGCCGGCCCTGTTTGGCGGCAGCTTTGAAAAAGCCGCAGCCAGCTATGAAAAAGCAGTAAAACTCCTGGAAAAATCCGATCAGGGGGATTGTAGCTGGTACAATTATTTTACACAAATCCAATTGGCGACAAGCCTCACAAAATCAGGCAAAAAGGAAGCCGCAGAAGCAGTGTGGAAAAGCTTGCTGGCTGTTGAACCCGGACTGGCATGGGCAAAACCGAAATAAGCAGATCGCACACAAAATTGTTTGCAGAATAGAATATCAGCCTTCCCTTTGTACATTTGCGTCAGATTAACCAGTAAATACATATAATATGGTACACACTTCTTTGGACATCACCCACCTCCTGCCTTTTGTCAAGCAAGCTGAACTGGATCAGTTACAGCAGGAAATGCACAGGTATCACCAGGCATTATTAGAAAAAACGGGCAGCGGGAATGATTTCCTTGGATGGATGTCGCTTCCGGAAGATACCGATGATGCCCTGCTCGACAGAATCGAAGCAGATGCAAAACGGATCTCTGCCCTGGCAGAATATGTCGTTGTCATCGGAATCGGAGGTTCATACCTGGGCACAAAAGCCATACTGGAGGCCATGAAACACCATTTCTCAGATCATATGCCCCAGGGGAGACATCCAAAAATCGTGTATGCCGGACAGAATATCAGCGAAGACTATCTTACAGATCTCCTGGAATTACTTGAACACCATACCTATGCAATAGTCGTCATCTCAAAATCAGGCACCACAACAGAGCCTGCCATTGCTTTCAGGGTGCTCAGACAACATCTCGAGAAAAAAGTCGGGAAAGCCGGAGCGAAGGAAAGGATCATCGCCATCACCGATGTGGCACGTGGTGCTTTGAAAGGAATGGCCGACAGAGAAGCTTATCCAACGTATGTCATCCCCGATGATGTAGGCGGTCGTTTTTCAGTGCTGACACCCGTCGGATTGTTGCCCATTGCCCTGGCCGGCTTTAACATCAGGGAATTTGTTGCAGGTGCCCTGGCGATGCAAAAAATCGCGCTTGCCACTCCTTTGACGGAAGAAAACCCTTGTGCAGTTTACGCTGCAGCACGCAATGTCCTCTATAGAAATGGTAAGCCAATCGAAGTGTTGGTGAACTATGAACCTCGTCTCAGCTTCTTTACCGAATGGTGGAAACAGCTTTATGGCGAAAGCGAAGGAAAACAGCAAAGAGGAATTTTTCCGGCAGGGGTGAACTTCACCACCGACCTTCATTCCATGGGGCAATACCTGCAGGATGGCCTCAGGGTGCTTTTCGAAACCGTCATCCTTGTTGAAAACCCTGACAAACAGCTTACAATTCCGCATGAAGAGCAGGATTTCGACGGGCTTAACTTCCTGTCGGGCAAACCTTTGCATTATGTAAACCACCAGGCTGCCAAAGGAACCCTATTGGCGCACCTTGATGGTGGTGTGCCTGTGATCCTGATCAAAATCCCCCGCGTCAATGAACGCATTCTTGGAGAACTGGTATATTTCTTCGAATTTGCCTGTGCACTGAGTGGCTATGTCCTGGAGGTAAACCCCTTCGATCAGCCTGGTGTTGAAGATTATAAGAAAAACATGTTTGCTTTGCTGGGAAAAGCAGGGTATGAAGAACAAGCTGAAATCCTGAAAAAACGCCTCCATTAAACATGGAAAAGTCAGGAAGCGATGACGAAAGGTATATGCGTGAAGCCCTGAAAGAGGCTATCCATGCCTTTGAACTCGATGAAGTTCCCATTGGAGCTGTCATTGAATGCAAAGGAAGAATCATCGCCCGGGCGCACAACCTCACAGAACAGCTAAATGATGTCACTGCACATGCAGAAATGCAGGCCATTACTGCTGCCGCAAATTACCTGGGAGGCAAGTACCTGAAAGAATGCACCTTATATGTCACGGTTGAACCCTGTGTCATGTGTGCAGGTGCTAACTTCTGGGCACAAATCGGTAGGGTGGTCTATGGCACTGAAGATGAAAAAAGAGGGTATAGCCTTGTCAGTGAAGGACTCTTACACCCTAAGACCAAGGTGACAAAAGGAATTCTGCAGGAAGAATGCAGCTCCCTGATGAAATCATTTTTTCTTAAAAAGAGGGATTTTTAGTCCTCCTTTTTCCCAAATGTTACAGGAATTACTTTGCCTGTCCGTTTCCTGCTTTGTCGGTATTCACCCCAACAACCGGGTAAAGCGGGCAGAAACGAAAAACAGCAGTCGCCAGCATGACTACGCCAACAACGCCTAATACAATGGCGAGAACACCACTTACCATCCCGGCAAACAAAAGGACAGCAACAACAACTGCGACCAAAATCCTCAGGATTGAGTCAATTTTTCCTACGTTTTTTTTCATTTTGTGCTTTTTTAATGAAGCAGGATTTCTTCATCCTGTTAATCTATAACAAGATGTTGCCTTCCTTGTTCAATTCATGTATGTAATGGAATATTATTAAATTTAAGTCCTCAAAAGTCCTTTTTATTTTTTGAATAAAAATCAAACCTGATAATTGTCATACCATGCATAAAATCCGCCTTACACTCCTGATCTTATTGCTTCCGCTTTTAAGCCTGGCCGACGGAATTCCAGGACTTATAAAAAAAGCTGGAGGGCCCAAAGATTATCCTGATGCTCAGCAACTTGTCATCTTTGACAGCACCCACGTTGTGGTTAGCGAAAGTGGCCTTGGCTACTTTTACACCCATCGTTTGCACAAAGTGCTGACTTCAAAAGGGGCGCTGGAGCTGAATGTGATAAAGATGGATTATGACCCCCTGACCGCATTTGCAGAGATTCAAAAAGTAGTGATCTACCACAATGACGGAAGCCGGGAGGACCTGGATGTTAAAAAGGCAGTGGACTATGCTGCTCCGGCCAGGGCCATCTACTGGGGTGCCCGTGAAAAAATGATTGGCGTCGGACGATTGGAAGCAGGGGATGCTGTAGAGGTCTTTCTGTTTAAAAAAGGATTTACTTATGCCCTGCTGCAAGGCGATGAAGATGAGCAATATATACCCCCTATGAAGGGTCATTTTTATGACATTGTCCCTTATTGGGCAGATTATCCTGTAATGGAAAAAGTGTACCAGGTAAGCATCCCAAAATCCAAAAACCTTCAATACAAGTTTTATCACGGGGAAGCCCAGATTACAACAGCTTATGAAGGCGAGCTGGCTGTGTTTACATTTACCAAAAAGGACATCTTGCCTTTTAAAGCAGAACCAGGCATGGTCGATAAATCTGATGTTGCCCCAAAACTACTCATGTCGACCAGCCCAGACTGGATTGCCAAGTCATTGTGGTTCAACAAAGTAAATGAAGACTTTGGCAGTTTCAAATCGACACCAGCCATCCATGCCAAAGTAAATGAAATTCTGCAGGGTGCCAGGGATGCCAATGACTCCATCAGCCTATTGACCCACTGGTGTGCCGATGAGATCCGTTATTCAGGAATTTCCATGGGCAAAGGCGAAGGTTTTACTTTGCATACCGGCGACATGACCTTTACCGACAGATGTGGCGTTTGCAAAGACAAAGCCGGAATCCTGATTACTATGCTCAGGGATGCAGGCTTTGAGGCCTTTCCGGCCATGACGATGGCAGGCAGCAGGATAGAAACCATGCCTGCCGACCAATTCAACCATTGTGTAACCGTGGTGAAAAGGAAAGACGGGCAATATCAGCTTCTCGATCCGACATGGGTTCCCTTCGTCAGGGAGTTGTGGTCAAGCGCTGAACAACAGCAAAACTACCTGATGGGCGTGCCGGAAGGAGCTGATTTGGCAATCACTGCGGTGTCAGCACCAGATAACCCTACCTGAAAGTGGATGG
>Ga0247840_10004964_pt1 | contig 20482 bp, 17 predicted proteins | sample LaCruzMarch2015__FD_192404 | JGI IMG/M metagenome (GOLD analysis project Ga0247840, IMG submission 192404) | Freshwater microbial communities from meromictic Lake La Cruz, Castile-La Mancha, Spain - LaCruzMarch2015_17m | ecosystem: Environmental > Aquatic > Freshwater > Lake | place: Spain... | reverse complement strand
CTGGTCGGATGCCGTCGTGAACGACGGTTCCGCCGCGGCTGGGGCAGCGCCAAACCGCTGCGATGAACGGCGGCACGACAGCTTAAATTCGAGGGAAAACTGTCCTGGACATGGGGTCCACTTTACTTGATCGCCATCCATTTGCGCAGGTGGTCGAGCAGCTCTCCGTAAAGGTTGGCGCGGACCTGGGCGTTGGCGTGCTTGAGCAAGGGGTGGGCGTCGGCAAACTCCGCGTCGTCGGCCGCGAGCGCGTCCAGGCCCAGGTACTCGACCGCAACCAGGCCAAGCTGTTCCAGGTTGGGGTTGGTGTAGCGCCAGCCGCGGCGCTGGTCGAACCACACCCGGTAGGCCAGGATTTGGCGCAGTGTGCCCTCGGCCTCCTGTAGGTTGAAGCCTTTGAGCCCCGGCTCTTGAAGCCATTCGGCACGAATCTCGGGGGTGGGGTGGTCGAAGCCGAGCGCTTTCTGCTGGGCGGCGCCGAGCTCGTCGCTGCGCAGGCCACGGTCCCCGGCCGCCTGCAAGGCGCCGAGAAAGCCGGCACGCACGAGGCTCACGAACAGGAAGTCGTTGAAGTGCCCGGCCTGGAGGGCGGCGTCCTGCCGGTTGTCCGTGAAGCCTAAGAGTTTACGGGTAAACAGCTCCATGCCCGACTGCCTGCCGTGCATCCAACGCAGTGCACTCGCGACCAGCACCGTGGTGGCGGAGCTTCGACCCTCCGCCGAGAGTGATGCGAGCCGGGTGCGATCCCGTGAGGACCCACCCTGGGTGTTGCCGCAGCGCAGGCAGAAGCGGAACTTCCCGGGCAGAAACCAGGCGCGGGCACCCGCGCCGACCTTGCCATCCGGGGCGACGTGGAGCAGATGCGGGCGGGCGCCCCGGTAGTACGGCTTGAGCCGTGGGTTTCCCGCCGCGTCGTACTCCACCCAAGTCTCGGGGTAGTCCTCATCGCGGTCGTTGAAGATGAAGTCCCCGTCCGGTGAGTGAAGTGTGACGAAGCCGAATTGCTCGCGGTCGGCTGAGGCGTCCGCGGCTGCCTTCTTCTCCTCGTCCGTTGAGGGCGGGGCGTCATCGATGCTGCGGGCCAGCAGGTCGTGTCGTCCGTCCTCCTCGAGGCGTCGGACCGGGTGGTACTCGTGCCCGCAGTCGCGACAAAAATGAACTGGGTACAAGCGCTTGTCGGGGTGCTCCGGCAGGAACTGCTGCCCGTCCACGGTAATGGTGCGCTGCCCCGCGGGCTCCAGCGTGGCGTAGGCGTGGCCGGCGCCGGAGATGAATTGGTGCAGCTTGAAGGCAAAGAAACTCCCCCCGCCAGCGTCCGCGCGACCGGTACGTTCCCGCTCGGGAACGCTGGACAGTAGGAGGAGGTCGCGCAGTGCGGCGAGGCACAGGGCCTCGGGGCGCCCGGAGTCCGTCGCCAGCGCGCCCACCGCCTCCGTCACGGTCATCGGGCGCGCCCTGACCCACCGTTGGTCCACCGGGGAGAAAGTGACCCCAAGGCGCGTCTCGACCCACACCGCCAAGGGATGGGCAGCAAGCTCGGCGTTGCCGATCGTCGCCGGGATGCCAGCGTCGATGGCAGGGCCGCGGGCGGGGCCAACCGAGACCCAAGTCGCCGCGGGATCGGTGATCCGCTCCAGGGTCTCGACGACGACGTTGCTCTCCGCGATGGGAAGCGAGAAGAGCTTCGAGGCGACCGTGGCCACAACTCGGCCCTTGTCCTCCAATGAACCTTCGCTCGCCATGGTGGCTGAGGTACCGATGCACTGGAGATGCTCGGGGCGGAGTCGCTCACGCACCCGGCGCACCAGCAGCGCGACATCGGCACCCTGGCGCCCCCGGTAGGTGTGCAACTCGTCGAGCACCAGGAAGCGCAGCCCCACACAGTTGTTCATGACGCGCCGGTCCAACTCGTCCTGCCGGGTCATGAGCAATTCGAGCATCATGAAGTTGGTCAGGAGGATATCCGGCGGGTTGTCGGCAATGCGTTTGCGTTCCTCCGTGTCATCTTGACCTGTGTACCGGGCAAACGTCACCGGGGCCGTGCCGGGCACATTGCCGACGAACTTGCCGAACTCTTCGAGCTGCGAGTTCGCCAGGGCGTTCATGGGGTAGATGATGATCGCCCGGGTGCGGGCTTGGCCGCTTCCGCGTTTTTCCGCGAGGACGTGATTGACGATGGGGATGAAGAAGCACAGCGACTTGCCCGAGCCAGTGCCTGTGGTGACGACATAGCTCTCGCCCGCGGCGGCCAGGGCGATGGCCTGCCCCTGGTGCGTATAGAGGCTCAGCGGTACGCCCTTGACCTGGAAGATCGCGGCGCAGCCGGGGTCAAGCACGCCCGCGGTCACCAGGGTGCCGATATCGGTCGAGCGCTTGTAGCTGGGGTTGATCTGGATGAGCGGCTCGGGCCAGTAGCGCGCCTGCGCGTAGATGGCCTCGACCTGCGTCTTGATGTCCGGTGCCTGGATGGTGGTGAAGGAGGTCGCGAAGTGCTTGTACTCATCGACCACCGAGTCACGCAGCGCGAAGATATCGAGCGAAAGCCAACGGTCTTGCATCACCACCCCCCGGCCGGGACATCTAAGCCGTTTCTTGGTTTATATACCCGCACCAGAGCAAAGTCAATTTCGACAATCGACGGTCGATGACCGGACCACCAGGGCCGCCCTGTGCTAGGCTTCAACCCAGGCAATCCCCCAAGCAAGGCCCAGTGCCATGTGCCACACCGCCGCGACCCTCGACGTACCGGCGCACCAGGCCCCGCCCCGCGCGGTCGCCCGCCCGCCCGGGTTGGCGCCCGAGGTCGCCATCGAGCCCCGCTCCGCCGACGGCCTGCGGGTCTCGGAAGAAACCTATTGGAGGGAGTATTACCTGGAGTCGGACATCCATTACGAGTGGAACAACGGTCGTCTGGAGGAGAAGCCGGTGTCCGACTACGGGACCTTTCTGGTTTACGCCTGGTTCGTCAGGCTCTTGCAGCACTTTCTCGACACCCGTCCGATCGCCCGGATGGTGGCCCTGGAGATGGGCTTTCGCCTGAAGCTGCCGACCGGGACCGTGATCCGCAAGCCCGACTTCGGGGTCGTGTGCAACACCAACCCCCAGCCGCTGCTGCCCTTGGATGCCTCCTACCACGGGGTCTTCGACCTGTGCATCGAGGCCCTGTCGGACCTGGAGCGCCGCGGCAGCGAGCGCGACACGGTCACCAAGAAGGCCGAATATGCCGCCGGGGGGGTGCCCGAGTACTACATCCTGCACCGGGAGCCCGAGTGCCAGGGATTCTTCACCCGCACGGCCGCGGGTTTCTATGTCCCCATCGTGCCCGACGACGGTATCATCCGCTCGCGGGTCCTGCCGGGGCTGCAATTCCGGCTGACCGACCTGGTCACACAGCCCGAGCCCAAGGCGATGGTCCGCGACCCGGTCTATGCCGACTTCGTGCTGCCCGAGTGGCGGGAGGCCGAGCAGCGGGCCGAGGAGCAGGCACAGGCCAGGCGGGCGGCCGAGCGGCGTGAACAGGCGCAGGCGCAGGCGCTCCAAGAGGCCGAGCAGGAATTGGCGCAGTTGCGGGCGCAGCTCGCGGCGCGAGGTTTGAAACCCTGAGATAAGACAGAAAGGGCAGTTCTCATGCCAAGGCGCCAAGCGCGCCAAGGTTCTTGAGCGACGCCGAAGAGTGATCCCTGAGCCGATCCTTCAGCGCCTGTTTAAGGTGCGAAGTTCCCATCGATCCGCGTCAAGGCCGTGGTGCTGACTTCGCGAAAGCCCCCATCCTCGCGGACGATGAAGTAGGCGGCGAGTCCCTGGGCCTCGGCCAGGGCCAGCCCCCGCTCTTCCCCCATGACGATCAGGGCCGTCGCCAGGCCGTCGGCGCGCCGGGCGCTGTCCCCGCCGCCTGGGGCCACGACGCTCACCGAGGCGAGGCGCTGCGCGACGGGGTTGCCGGTCCGCGGGTCGATGTGGTGTGAGTAGCGCTTGCCTGCCGCCTTGAAGAAATTGCGGTAGTCGCCGGAGGTGGAGACGGCGCTGTCGGTGAGCGGCAGGATGCGCTGCACCGCGCGGTCACTCGGGTCCGGCACCTCGATGGCGATCCCCCAGGCAAGACGCTTGGCATTGTTGCCGCGCACCCGCATGGTCCCCGCCACTGCCGCCATATAGTCGGTCGCCCCGAGTGACTCCAGATAGGCGGCCATCCGATCCGCCCCCTCGCCCTCCCCCAGGGCCGAGACGTCGATATAGATGTCCCCGCGTTGTCTGCGAATGGCGGGCGGCTCGGCGCGCAACTCGAGCTTGTCGTAACCCACCCGCTCCCGGGCCGCCGTGATCGCTTGCGCGCTGGGCACGGCGTCGGCCTTGGGCTGGGGCCCGAACCCCCAGAGGTTGATCAGCGGACCCACGGTGATGTCGAAGGCCCCGTCGGACAGTCGGCTGAGACGCTGGCCCTCGGCGAGGACCGCGTAGAGTTCACGCGAGATGGGCACCCAGTCGGTGCTGGGGTTGCGGTTCAGGCGGGACAGCTCGGACTCCGGGTCATAGGTCGAGAGCGCGTCGATCACGCCCTTCAACACCAACTCCACCCCGGCCTGCAGGGTCTGGGCGTCCAGACCGGCCGGCGGCCGGGCCACCTTGACCGCATAATAGGTCCCCATGGTGGGACCGGTGACCTCGACTTGGGGGTCGGTCGGCCCACCGCAGGCGGTAAGCAGGGCGCTGGCGGCTAGGGCCAGCGAACCGACGAGGGCGCGTCGAAGCAGTGTCATCGTGCCGACGGAACGCTCAGGGGTACCCGCGAACTAGGGCCGCGCATCCACACCCGGGCCTTCCTTGGGCGCCGGCAGCAGGTCCGCACGGCTGATCCCCAGCAACACCACCGAACTGCTCGCCACATAGATGGACGAGTAGGTGCCGGTGACGATGCCGACCAGGAAGGCCAGCGCAAACCCATGAATGACCTGGCCGCCCAGGAAGAACAGGGCAAGCACCGCCAACATGGTGACGCCGTGGGTGATGATGGTCCGCGACAGGGTCTCGTTGATGGACAGGTCGACCACATCGATGACCGTGCCCTTGCGCACCTTGCGGAAGTTCTCCCGAATCCGGTCGTAGATCACGACCGTGTCATTGAGCGAATAGCCGATGATCGCCAGCACCGCGGCCAAGGCCGTCAGGTCGAACTCGATGTGGAAGATGGAGAAGACGGCCAGTACCACGATGACGTCATGGACGGTGGCGATGACCGCGCCCACCGCGAAGCGCCACTCGAAGCGGATGGCCACATAGATCAGGATGCCGATCAGGGTGTAGAGGATGGCGAGTCCCCCTTGCTCGACCAGTTCCCCGCCGACCTGCGAGCCGACGAACTCGACCCGGCGCAGTTGCACCTTGCCCACCTCAGGGTCGGTGCTGAGCGCGGCGATGACCCGGTCGCCCAGCGTGGAACCGGTGCCCTCGGCGACCGGGGGCAGCCGGATCAGGACCTCGCGGGTGCTGCCGAAGTGCTGTACGCCGGCCTCCTTGAAACCGCCCTCGGCGAGTGCCGAACGCACCTGGACCAGGTTCGCGGGCTGTGCGTAGCCGACCTCGACCACGGTACCGCCGGTGAAGTCGAGCCCGAAGTTGAACCCGAGGAAGATGAACGAGGCGATACCGATCAGGTTTATCAGCGAGGACAGCCAGATGGCCGGCCAGCGAATACGCATGAAATCGATATTGGTGCGCTTGAAGAATTCCATGGGTCGGCTCCCGGTTAGGCAGGCAGGATCAGATGGGCAGGCTGGTGAGGCGCCGATGACCATACATCAGATTGACGATGGCGCGGCTGCCGATCACGGCGGTGAACATGGAGGTCAGGATGCCGAAGAAGAGGGTGATCGCGAACCCCTTGACCGGTCCGGTACCGAAGCTGAACAGCACCACGGCCGCGATCATGGTCGTGAGGTTGGAGTCGACGATGGTCGCCATGGCCTTGTCATAGCCGGTATAGATCGCCGCCTGGACCGAATTGCCGTTGCGCAACTCCTCGCGGATGCGCTCGTAGATCAGCACGTTGGCGTCCACCGCCATGCCCACGGTAAGCAGGATACCGGCGATGCCGGGGAGCGTCAGGGTCGCCTGAATGGCCGACAGGATGGCGACCAGCAGGACCACATTGGCGAGCAGCACCAGGTTCGCGATCATCCCGAACACCCGGTAATAGACGCCCATGAAGGCGCACACCAGGAGGAAGCCGACCAGTACCGAGCGCACCCCCTTGTCGATGTTGTCCTGACCCAGGCTCGGGCCCACAGTGCGCTCCTCGACGATCTGGATGGGGGCGGCGAGTGCCCCGGAGCGCAGCAGCAGGGCGAGATTGTGCGCCTCGTCCGCACTTTCCAGACCAGTGGTCTGGAAGCGCCGCCCGAAGGGTTCGCGAATGGTGGCGACGCTGATCACCTCCTCCACCTTCTCGGTGCGCTTCACCGGCTTGCCGTCCACCTGTTTGGTGGTGGTGCGGTTCTCGATGAAGACCACGGCCATGGGCTTGCCCACGTTCTCGGTGGTCATCTCGCGCATCCGCCGGCCGCCCGGTGCGTCCAGACTCACGCTGACCATCGGGGTACCGCTCTGCGAGTCGAAGCCCGAGGAGGCATCCGTGATCTGGTCGCCGGTAGCAATCACCCGGCGCTTGAGCAGTACCGGCTGACCTTCGCGGGTCTTGTAGAGCCGACTGCCCACCGCCGCCCGCCCGGCCTCCGCGTCGGCGGCGCTGTGTTCGGTATCCACCAGCCGGTATTCCAGGGTGGCCGTGGCCCCCAGGATCTCCTTGAGGCGGCCCGGGTCCTGGGCGCCGGGCAGTTGCACCACGATCCGCCGGTCCCCCTGGCGGGCGATGATGGGCTCCGCCACGCCGAGGGCGTTGACGCGGTTGCGCAGGGTGGTGATGTTCTGCTGGAGCGCGAAGTCCTGGATCTGCTTCTGCTGGGCCGGGGTCTGGGACACCGTCACCAGGAATTCACCGTCTTGCTCCAGGGTCTGCATCTTCAGATCCCGGAACTCCTTGGCGATGACCTTCTCCCCGGCGTCCCGCGACGCGGCCTCCGCGAACTTGACGACGACGCGCCCCTTCTCGCGGCCGACTGTTACATAGCGCACCTTGGCGTCACGCAATTGGGTGCGGATGTCCTCCACATAGCGCTCCAGCGACTGGTCCAGGGCGGCGTCCATGTCCACGTCGATCAGCACATAGATGCCGCCGCGCAGGTCCAGCCCCAGATTCATGGGCTTGAGGCCCAGTGCGCGCACCCAGCGGGGCAGGTCGGCGGACAGGGTCAGGGCGCTGCGGTAGCGGTCGGAGAGGGTGTTCTCGATCGCCTCCTCGGCGTGCAACTGGTCCCCGGAGCTGGCGAACCGCAGCAGGAGCTTGCCGCCGGCCAGGGTATCGATGCGCTTGACCGGGACCTGGGCGGCCTCCAGGGCGGCGCGGATCTCCCCGGCCGTGGCCTCGGTCACATGGCCCCCACGGACGGCCGCGACCTCGATGGAGGGGTCCTGAGAGAAGAGGTTCGGCAAGGCCAGCACCAGGCCGGTCAGGACGATGCCTAGGATCAGCAGGTTTTTCCACAGGGGATATTGGTTCATCGCACTTCCAATCGCTCAGGCGGCAGGCAGGGTCGCGGTGAGTCGGGGGCGGCCACCGGCGGCCCCGACCTAACATCGGGGGTCGACCCGCTCAGAGGTCCTTCAGGGAACCCTTGGGCAGCACGGCATCGATGGCCGCGCGGCGAACCTTGACCTGGGTGCCCTCGGCGATCTCCACCAGCACGAAGTTGTCACCCAAGTCGGTGACACGCCCGGCGATACCGCCCAGGGTGAGCACCTCGTCACCCTTGGTCAGCCCGTCGACCATCCGCTTGTGCTCCTTCTGGCGCTTGGACTGGGGGCGGATCAGCAGGAAATAGAAGACGACTGCGAACAGCACCAAGGGCAGCAGGGTGAACAGGGGGTCCGACATGGACCCGGCGCCGGCGGCCGCGGCCTGGGCGTTTGCATCGGAAATCAAGAAGCTCATGGGGGTTTCCTGGTGGTTACCGGATGTTTGTAAGGGGCCGGGCCGGTACGCGACCGGCCGCAACCCGGGCAAAATCAGCCCCGCATTATAGCGCACTCACCCCGGGGCCGCTGCTTGCGGCGCACGCAGGTCCCGAAACTCGGCGATAAACCCCTCGAGCGTCCCCGCCGCGATGGCGTCGCGCAGCCCCCGCATCAGGGTCTGGTAATAGTGTAAGTTATGAATGGTATTGAGCCGGGCGCCCAGTATTTCATGACATTTATCAAGATGATAAAGATAGGCACGGCTGTAGTTGCGGCAGGTGGTGCAGTCGCAGCGGGGGTCCAACGGGCCCTCGTCGGTGCGGTGGACGGCGTTGCGGATTTTGACCGTGCCCTGGTGGGTGAAGAGCCAACCGTTGCGGGCATGGCGGGTGGGCATGACGCAATCGAACATGTCGATGCCGCGGCAGACCGCGGCCACGATGTCCTCGGGGGTGCCGACCCCCATCAGGTAACGGGGGCGATCGGCCGGCAACCGCTCCGCCAGGAAATCCAGCACCCGCAGCCGGTCCGCCTCCGGCTCGCCCACCGAGAGGCCGCCGATCGCATAGCCGTCGAAGCCGATTCCCACGAGCCCGGCGAGCGAGCGCTCGCGCAGCGACTCGTGCATCCCGCCCTGGACGATGCCGAACAGGGCCGCGGGGTTGTCGGCGTGCGCCGCGCGCGAGCGGGCGGCCCAGCGCAGCGACAGTTCCATGGAGGCGCCGGCCGTGTCGAGATCCGCCGGGTAGGGCGTGCACTCGTCGAAAATCATGACGATGTCCGAGCCTAGGGCGCGCTGCACGGCCATGGACTCCTCCGGCCCCAGGAACACCGGGCTGCCGTCTACCGGGGAGCGGAAACGCACCCCCGCCTCGGTGATCTTGCGCAGCTCACCCAGGCTGAAGACCTGGAAGCCGCCGGAGTCCGTGAGGATCGGCCGCTCCCAGTGCATGAAACGGTGCAGGTCTCCGCAGCGGCGGATCACCTCCACGCCGGGGCGCAGCATCAGGTGGAAGGTGTTACCCAGCACGATCTGCGCCCCCAAGGCGATCAGTTCTTCCGGGGTCATGGCCTTGACCGTCCCGTAGGTGCCGACCGGCATGAAGGCGGGGGTTTCCACGACCCCGCGCGGGAAGGACAGGCGGGCGCGGCGGGCCAGGCCCGCCGTGGCGAGCAGGTCAAAGTCCATCGTGTTTCTTCGCGTTCATTTGCGGACTCATGCTCCCGAGATGTCGAGCCAAGCGGCGAGTTGGTGCAAATCGGTAATGGTCAGGGTCGGCGGGGCCAGGTCGTCCGGCCAGGTGCGTCCCAGGCGGTTGATCCAGATCGCCTCGATCCCCAGGCAGCGCGCCGCCTCCACGTCCAGGTAGGGCTCGTCACCGACGTGCAGGCACTCCCCGGGGCCGGTACCGGTGAGACGCAGGGCAAGATCGAAGACGATCGGGTCCGGCTTGGCCGCCCCGGCCCGGGCGGCGGTGATGTGGTGGTGGAAGAGCCCGGCGAGCGGGGTGAGTTCCGGGTCCGCGTTGCCGTTGGTGATGGACACCAACTGGTAGTCCGCCGCCAGGCGCCGCAGCACCGGCGCCGCGTCCGGGAAGGGTTCGATGCGGTTGCGGTGCGCCATGAAGACCGCCAGGGCCTGCTCGCCCAACTGCCCCGCCAGGTCCGGCGGGTAGCCCAGCCCCTCCAGCAGGGACGCGATCGACAACTGCCGGGCCAAACCCAGATCGTGGGCGATCCCCGGGCGCTCCACCATCAGCCGGAAGCGGTGCTCGCGCAGCGACTGGCGGTCATGGAGCGCGGCCAGGCGCGGCGCGTGCCGGGCGAGCCAATCCAGCAACGCCTCCTCGGCGGCGCGGATCACCGGCTCGCAGGGCCAGACGGTGTCGTCGAGATCCAGGGTAATCAGACGAAAGCGGGGTTGGGGCATCGGATGGAATCGCGCGGTGGGGGCGCCCATTGTGCCAGTCGGCGCCGGGGTGCGGCCAGCCGTCGGTTGAATTCGGTGCGCCGCACCGGCACCTGACGGTCAACTGCAAGACAACGAGGACACGACGATGGCGAGCGAGACCGCAACCCTGGGCGGCGGCTGTTTCTGGTGCGTCGAGGCCGCCTTTCTGGATCTCAAGGGCGTCACCGCGGTCGTCTCCGGCTACGCCGGCGGACCCCAGCCCAACCCCACCTATAAGCAGGTCTGCACCGGCACCACCGGCCATGCGGAGGTCGTCCAGGTGACCTTCGACCACGCGGCGATCGACTACCGGACCATCCTGGAGGTCTTCTTCACCGTCCATGACCCCACCACGCTCAATGCCCAGGGGGCCGACGTGGGGACCCAATACCGCTCCGTCATCTATTGGCACACGGATGCGCAGCGCGAGACCGCCCTTGCGGTCATTGCCCAACTGACCGGCGACGGCGTCTGGCCCAATCCGATCGTCACCGAGGTCGCCCCGCTTCCGACCTTCTATCCGGCGGAGGACTATCACCAGGACTATTACCGCCGCAACCCCTACCAGGGGTATTGTCAGGCCGTCATCTCACCCAAGCTTGGCAAGCTGCGGCAGAAACATCGGGAATTGCTGGTGGCCTGAAGCCCCGGGAGTCCAAGGCTTCAGCCTTGGCGGGGCTCGAAGATGGATTGGGTACTGTCCCGGTTCTCCCGCAGCGAGGCAAGAAACCCAGGCAATGCCGCAGCCCCGCTCTGCGGGATCGTCTTACACGGGTGCGGGACCCTGTAGCGGCGTCACAGCAGCGGGCCGCGAGACGAGCAAGGAGCGACGATCTCACGCATACTTGCCCCTATGTTCCTCGTTAAGGAGATGACGCCATGATCAAACACGCCAGACTGGAGGCCAGGGTTACCCCGGAAACGCACACCCTACTGAAACGGGCGGCCGAGATTCAAGGGCAGACGGTCTCCGACTTCGTCGTCGCGGCGGCCCGTGAGGCGGCGATGCAGGCGATCGAGCGGGAGGAGATCATCCAACTCTCCGCGGAAGGTCAGCGGCGTTTCGCCGCCGCGCTGATCGAGCCGCCGCCCCTTGCGCCGGCACTGGAACGTGCCATCGCGCGGCACGCCGACCTGGTGGGTCCGCTTGAGTAAGCCGCCGGTCTGCATCGAGCCGCTGGGTCGTCAGGATCGCAGCGGCTTCGACTGCGGTGCCAAGCCGCTCAATCTGTATTTCCGTACCCAAGTCTCCCAAGATATCCGCCGCCGCCTCACAGCATGTTATGTGGCCATTGCGCAGGACAGCGGCCGGGTCGCCGGCTTCTATACCCTTTCCGCCTGCCAGGTCCCGCTCCCCAGTCTGCCTCCCGACTTGCGGAAAAAGCTGCCGTTATCCCGCCGTCCCGGTCGTGCGGCTGGGGCGTTTGGCGGTGGACAGAGACTTCACCGGGCGCGGATTCGGCGCCGCACTCCTTGTCGATGCCATCAAGCGGGTCTTGAGTTCCGACATTGCATCCTTCGCGATCCTGGTCGACGCCAAGGATGCACCGGCTTGTGCCTTCTATCGACATCACGGGTTCATCGACCTGCTCGAACCAGACAGCACCCTGGTCCTGCCGCTGGCGGGGGTCGCGCGGCGACTTGACCTTTCCTTGGGCTAAACGGCGGCGTCGGTTCCGTTCATGGACCTGGGGCACCTCCGGCGAGACAAGATGCTCAATTAAATTATTTTCCGACGCCGGACTTAATCGAGCCTGGCCCCCTTTCGCCGCTTGTAGTAAGCTGTCCGTCTGTCGCTTCGACCATCGCAGGCATGACAGCGTGCTGATTTATCTCGACATCTGCTGCTTCAACCGGCCCTTCGACCAGCAGACTCAAACGCTGGTGCGGTTGCAGACGGAGGCAAAATTGGCGGTGCAGCGCGGCGTGCGGGACGGTCAACTGGAACTCGTGTGGTCGGCTGTGCTGGACCTGGAAAATGCCGGCAACCCCGACGCCGAGCGGGCCGGGGCAATCGCGCTCTGGCGCGATCTTGCGGGGGTCGATGTTCCCACGACCCCGGAGGTCGAAGCCCTTGCCGAAGCCATCGCCGCACGCGGCGTTAAGGCGATGGACGCACTGCATGTGGCGAGCGCTATCAAGTCTGGCGCGACTTGGCTGTTGACAACTGATCTAAAGCTGATCCGCAAGATGCAAGGCGACGATCGCATCGTCGTTGCGGATCCGATCGACTTTATCCGACACTGGCGAGAGGATAACGATGAAAACCGAGTCTGAGCTGAAACTGGCCGGGGTCCGGGCGCTGATCGCCGCGCTCGGCCCGGTGGATGCCGAACGCTTTATCGCAGCCATGCATCGGGAACCATTCGATTACACCCGCTGGAGAGGCGACCAATGGCAGGATGCGACCGTCGCTGGGCTGGCGGAGCAGGCGCGGGCGCTGCGGGCGCGGGTCGCGACACCGGACTGAGGTTCGTTCGGTGTCCGCGCCCGGAACTCGCTATAATGGACAGACTTCCTGTCCAATTCACCCCGGGCTTCGCCATGATCGAAACCACCTAACAGCCAGGCGCGCGAGCAACTCAAGACGCTGATGGATCGCGCGGTCGACGACCGCGAGGTGATTGTGGTCCGACGCCGCAGCGGCGATGCCGTCGCCATCATCGCGGCCGACGAGTTGGAGAGCCTGACGGAGACGGCGCACCTGCTGCGCTCGCCGAGGAATGCCGAGCGCCTGCTCGCCGCGCTGGCCAGTGCCCGCCAGGGCGCAGGCGAGCCCATGTCGGTCGAGGCGCTCGCCCAAGCGGTGGGCCTTGAAGACTGAGCCGCCGCGGCTCGCCGTCTTTCAGCCGGGTTTCATCGAGGATTTGCACTACTGGGTCGCCACAGACCGCCGCACGGCAAAGCGCCTGCTTGAGCTGGTGCAGGACGTCTTACGAGAGCCCTTCGCGGGTATCGGCAAGCCGGAGCCGCTGAAATATCCGGGCGGGGATGTCTGGTTGCGCCGCGTCACCGCGGAGCACCGTTGCGTCTACCTGGTCAAGCATGACCGCGTCGAGTTTCTTCAAGGGCGATTTCACTACTGACGGCCTAGGCGCGGCGAGTTGAGAGATAAGGGGCCTAACTCTATTAAATTCAGGCCGAATCAAACTCGCCTACGTCCGGTGGATTTAATTGAGCCTGGCCCCTTGTCGCCTTCTGGTCTGGAACACGGTCGACCCGAGGGACAAGCAGCTATCCTGTTGCGGCTCATTGACCCCAAGTTCGGTACGCCAAGCGAATCCGTGCGGGAACTCATTGCCAGCGCGGATCAGGATACGCTGTTGCGCTGGTCGGATCGGATATTCACTGCCGATAGCCTCGATGCGCTGATTCACTGACCGCTCATGTGGGCCAGCGGAATATTAGTGGTCTGTCCCGTATTAGCCCGTATTAGCCCGTCCCGTATTAGCCCGTATTAGCCCAGCCTTGGCGCCCCAATCCAAGGCGCAAGCCTTGGACTCCGGGACGCCGACCAACTGCAACCGGAGGTCGAGGCTTCAGCCGACAGCGGCCCGCCCGAGGCCGCTTGAGTCTCGCTCGGGCCGCGACCGGCTGAAGCCTCGACCTTCGGTCGTCAATGACGGGCGGGGCCTTCTCCTCGTTCTCGTCGCTACCAAACTCTGCTGGTAACGCCAGCCGGGGAAGCGCTGCTGCCAGTGGTCCGACGTCGGCATTGCGCTAGCCGGAGACCACCAGTTCCTCTGCCGCCCCGAACCTGATGGGCAGGTCTTCCTCCAGCAATTCCTCGTCGGTGAGTTCCAGTATTCCATTGGGCTGGACGCGCACCAGCGTCCGGAAGAGTGCATTCTTGAAGATCACTGTGGCCCGCACGACGGCACGGCCCCCTTCGTCAGCGAGCCTGACCATGGGTGTCACCCGGGCGCCTGCGCGCTCTCGATCGGCTTCGGGTGCCTCGGGAAGCCAAGGAATTTGGCTGGCTCGCTCGATCAATCGGAATCTGCCAAGTGAACCGTGAACGACTGCGAAAAAGAGCCGGATATAGCTGACCAGCATCCCGATGGCTGCCGCGTCGCTCGCTAGCTCCAGTGGGCAGCGACGTTCCATCAATTCGTAGATCCACTCGTTTTTCCCTTCGCCCAGGGTCAGCCCTTCCGGATGGAGTACGAACGGAACCGCGATCCCATTAATCCGGTGAGGCAGCAGAAGCAGGCTGGCTCCGGGCAGGAAAGGGAGTCCGGCACTGCGGAGCGTGGCGCTGTCGAATTCATTCAGGTTCGCAATCCCGAGTTTCGGCGCGAGCTCATCGAACAGGGCGATTGTCCCCGGGGTTGCCGCTTCCAGGGGCAGTCCTGCGAAGCTGGTCGCGGTGGCTGGCGCGACCACACAGGGCCGCAGGGCCAGATCGGGGTCCTCGGCTTGGGGCACCCGGGTGGGCAGGGGGCCGATCTCGGACATGGATTGGTACAGCCGCGCGAGATCGGGGTCGATCCGTTCGATGTCCGCTGGTTCACCGCCGCTTTCCAGGTAGAGGGCGCGGCCTCTCAGGGCCTCGATCTGAGTGCCAAAGGCCGCGCCGTCCTGCTCCTCCAGAAAACCGGCCAGGTCGCGCAGCAGGCCGGCATCGCGCAGGCGCAAGGTCAGTTCCCGGACGAGGGCTGGTTTGAGGTCCGCGGCGGCTTCGGCCTCAGCGGACTCCGGTTCCAGCGCGCTCAACACCGATACGATGGCTGCGTAACCCCTTGCGCGGCCAGTTGTCTCGCCGATCCGGCCCAACTCCCGCGCCAAGGCCGCGAGCGTGTCGGGAAGGATGGCCCCCTTCCGCCCGGCGCGGCGCAGTCCGGCTTCAAATCTCTGGAATTGGGCCGGGGCCATGGCGATACGCAAGGTGATCGCTACGAAGCCCATAGCCTTGGGGGCATCCAGGTCGGTCAATTCGTCGAAGGCGGCCAGGACCTTGGGGCCCGATGCCGCGAAATCGGCGGTTTCGGGCATTCGTTGCGCGTAGACCAGGATGTTGTCAAGATCAATCATGCGGGCCTTGATGTCCCCCTGGCGGGCGGCTAAGGCTGCGGCATCTGCCAGGGATTCGATGGCCTCCTCATGCCTTCCCAGCAGACCAAGGCAGTAACCTAGCCAGCTCAAGATCACCAACCGCAGGTTCTCATCGTCGCCCACGAAATCCAGGGCTTGACGCAATGCGTCCACGGCCTCGGGCTTCCGGTCCAGGTAATTCAGGGCGATCCCTTGGCGATATAGGGCCTCGGCTCGGACGCCAGTGTCGTCGCGGGAGGCTGCCTGTGTCGCAATTGCTTGCGCCGTGGCAAGCAACTCGTCGTAACGTCCGAGTGTCGTCAGGCCCTCAGCCGCAGCCAATGCCGCCTGGTTCTCCTGACCGAGATCGCAAGCGGTTCGCGCCAATTCTTCGGCCTTCCGGGCGGCGGTCAACGCTTCTTCGGAGCGTTGCAGCTCATTCAGGCAATAACTCTGACGACGGAGCGCCGAAGAAGCGGTTCCGAAATCCTCTACCGCCAGTGCTCGTTCAGCAGCCTGCTCGGCTTCTGCAAGAGACTCCGGGTGTCGGCCGAGTTCAAACTGCAATGAGGAAAGCAGATCCAGTATGTCTGCCTCCTGCCCCACATCCTGGGCAAGCCGTGCCTGTTGGAGCGCCTGGCGGGCAGGCTCCAATGCCTCCTCACTGTGCCCCAATCCGTGGAGTGCATACGCTATGGACTTCAGGCTTCGGCTTTCATAAGCCGGCAGGGCTAGACCCTTTGCTAACTCCAAGGCCACCTCCGACCGCCGCAGACAGGTTTCATAGTCCTTCCTGTGCCAGCTCACCCAGCCGGCTTCCCACTCCACAACAAGCCGCGCTTCAAGCGTGGAGACACCATCAACGCCTCTGCCTTCGACTTCCCGAATGGCTGCCTCAATGTCACTAAACACAGAATACTGCACAGTAGAAGACAATGATCGCACGAGAATATTGGCATCCCCATCCGCTCCGGCAATATGCAGTGCCTCGACCAGTGCCATCTCCGCCCGCTCGTCTTCCCGTTCCAGCGTCGCACCCCGCAGCGCATGGGCCACCGCCAACGCACACAGCAGAAACACCCGCCAACGCCCGCTCGCATCCCGCGATTCCCGACCCAGTCGTTCGATCAGCCCTTCCGACCCGCCCGACCTAAGCGCATCGAGTAGCTCCCGCCCGGCAGCCTGATCGGCTGGCTCCAGCAGGCGCAGCAGCAGTTCCAGACGCAGTACGAAACCGAATGCCAGATGCCGCCGCGGACCGTGACGGCCCGGCGTCGATCCGTCCCCCGGAAACCCCGGCCGAAAAGCCCCGTGCCAGCTGATATGATGCAGGAACGCGGCCTCCTCCCGGCGCCCGGCGCGCGCGAAACTAGCGGCCTCCGTGCGCAGTTCGTCCCGCGAAAACCAACCCACCAGCAATTCCACCGCCTCCTCGAAATGACTGATCCCGCACTTGGCCGGATCATGCCCGATGACCTGGCGCTGTTTGTACCAATAGGCCATCACCCGATCGGCGGCGCGATAGAGGATGGCCTTGCGCCGGCCGCCGGCCTCGCGTACCCCGACCACCAGGCGCTCCGCTTGCAGCTTGCGGAAGGCCTCGGCCACCGCGCCCTGTCCCAAGGCATCTTCGGTGAAGCGCGCGGCGACCTCGGTCTGGGAGGCGGGCTCACCGCCGCGCAGCAGTGCATCGAAGACCTCCTGGCATTCGTCGCCGAGATCGTCCATGCGATGCTTGTAATAGGGGGTCAGTTCGTCGATGAGGGCGGACAGGTTGAGCGCCGCGTGGTCCAGGTCCTGCTCCAGCAGGTGGTCCACCAAGACGGTAATCATCCGCGGGGCGCCGCTGGTGAATTCGGCCAGGACCTTCAACTTGGTCTGTTCCCGGGGCGACAGCAGGGCGTCCGGGCCCTTCGCGAGCCGCCGTCGGCGCAGGGCATAGGTGAGGACCTCGGTCGTGGTCCAGGGCTCCAACGGCCGTTCGACGATCCACTGAAACAGGGGATGTGCCGGTTTGTCGTTACGGATGTTGCGGGTGGCGCTGATGGCGAGCATGAGCCGATTGGACTGGCGCTCCAGGACGCCGCGCAGCGCCAACTCCACGGCCAGGTCGCCCGCCGTGAGTCCGGGCGGCAGCCGCTTGCCCTTGGGTTGTCCGCCGTCCCGGCGCCGGGCGGTGCGGGCGGCCTTGCGGACGAATTTCTCCAGCAACTCGTCGAAATTCTCGATGGCGGCCACGACCAGCCCCTTGCCGGGGCCGAAGCGCTGGTCCATGGTCGCGTCCATGGCGGTCAAGGCGGTCGCCAGGGCAGCGGGGGCCTCGTCGCGGAAATGGTAGATACCGCCGCTCAGGTCGCCGGCGGCGAAGCGGCGGATCTCGTCGATCAGTCCCGCCACCGAGGACACATTGGGCAGCTCTTCGGGTAGGTGGGCGTAGACCACCGGCCAGCCTTGCGCCGCCAGGTCCTCGACTCGGCGGCGCAGTTGACGCAGCAGGAAGCTCTTGCCGTAACCGCGGGGGGCGACCAGGGCCAGGTGCTGGATCGTGCCGCCCCGGCTGTTACGCTCAATGGTGTCGACCAACTCGGCCAGGATCGCCTCCCGGCCGGTGGCGATGGCCTCGACCTGTCGATCGGACAGGCGCCGCGGATTGAAGACGTCGATCTTGGGCGAACCGACCTGGGACGACGTGGGGGGCATGATGGGGCTCAACCGCGCAGCGCGTCGCGTTCGCCCCACCAGGCAGCCACCAGGGGGGTGGCGAAGGCGAAGCGGTTGCCGGAGAGCTTCTGGAGAAAATCGTCCTGTTTCAGGGCCGTGAGGAGTCCGGTCTTGCGCACCAGCGGCCAGTCCTCCGGGAATTCCCGACCCAGGTCCGCGGCGCAAACGGCAGTGTCGGTTGGCTCCAAGGTCCGGAACAGCCGCATTGCGACCTCGGCTTCGGTCGTCTCGTAGTAGGCCAAGCGGTGGTCGAACTGGGGAAAGAAATTGGTTTGCAGGAGTTTTTCCGTGGCCTCGGCGGCGATGTTTCCCGCTTGCTTGGGGGTCAGGTGGCGTCCGCGGGCAGCGCGTTGCAGTTCCAGGAAGATCGAATGGAAGAAGGCGGGATAGGCGGCGGGGATGGCATCGAGGACGCCCCGGGCGTGCTCATCGGTCCAAGGGGCGAAGGCGCAGCCGCGGGCCAGGGCGGCGACCAGCGCGAGCGCGTCCTCTGCTCCGAGCGGGGGCAGTTGTTCGTGATTCAGGTCTCCGAACAGATTGGGGTCGATCCCAAGGTCTCGCTCGAGTCGGTGGACGCCGACGGACCCGCCGACCAACATGGTCAGGCCGTCACGCCGCCAGCGGCGCAGTTCACTCAGAAAGGCGGCGACGTGCCGCTGCTCGGCCCCGCCCTGGCCGTGGAGGTCCTGGCAGAAGAACGGCAATTCGTCGAGGATCAGGACGATCTTGCGCTCACTCTGTTGCAGTCGCTCGGCGAGTGGGCCCAGGGCCACCTCCAGATAATCGAGCACGTCGCCGGGGCTGGCCTGGGATTCCGTGCTCTCGCCGGCACCGCCAGTGACGAGTCGGTAGACGGCCCGCACCGCCGCGGGCATTCGCAGGCCAGCGCTTGCGTACAGGCCCCGGATGCCGTCCGCAAGGCTGCGCTCGCCTTGCTGATCACAGGCCTGGATCAGCTTCCCGACCAGGGTTTCGATGCGATTGGCCCCTTGCAACTCCAGGGTGACCGGCACGGCCCCCGCCTCGCGGATCAGGTCCTCGATGCCCACCAGCAGGCTCGATTTGCCGATCCGCCGCAGGCCGAACAGGCTGACGCTGTTGCCCGAGAGGAGCAGGCGGGCGATGGGGCACTCCAGGTCCCGCCGCGGCCAACGGTTGTCTCCGCGGGCGGCTTGGCCGTAGTGCGGCAGCAACGTCTGCGGACGCTCAGAGCCCTCGCAGTCTGGCAACGACATGGCGATTATCCTCAGTCTGTTGGTTGGCCCGCCTGGCGCGGCGCCGGGGAGCAACTATCAGCGAAGTCTGATATCAATGCTTGTTGATATCATAGTGCGAGACTCGGCTCGGGGCAACGACCGTGTCGGCGCTCTTGCGCTTGGGCATTGTGCTGAAAGACGGGGCGGGCGGGGGTCAGATGAAAATTCCTCGCGAAGGGGGTCCGCGAAGGGGGTCACCGCGAAGGGGGTCAGGTCTTGACTTATGCCTCGCCGTGACGGCGGTGCAGAAACGGCAGGGTCAAGAAACGGCAGGATCAGGTCTTGACTTGTGCCACAGGGAGAACCCAAGACCTGATGATCATCTAGCCGACCCCGCCCGTTGGCCTACAGTTTAGGTAGGGATCAACCCGAACTGAAGACCGGACAGGAGGAGTCGACCATGAAACTTTACGGCGGAATCGACCTGCACTCAAACAACAACGTCGTGGCCCTGTTGGACGAAGAAGACCGGGTGGTGCTGCGCGCCCGCCTGGCCAACGAGGCGGCGGGCGTCTTGGCGGCCCTGGCGCCCTACCGAGAGGCCATCGTGGGCCTGGTGGTAGAGTCCACCTACAACTGGTACTGGCTCGTCGATGCCCTGATGGAAGCCGGCTACCGGGTCCACCTGGCCAACACGGCGGCCATCGTGCAGTACAGTGGGCTCAAGTACAGCGACGACGATTCGGACGCCCGCTGGCTGGCGAAGTTGCTGCGCCTGGGACTGTTGCCCGAGGGCTACATCTATCCCAAGGAAGATCGCGCGGTGCGCGACCTGCTGCGGCGGCGCATGCGGCTGGTGCAACAGCATACGGCGAACCTGCTCGCGGTGCAGAACCTGTTTGCGCGCAATCGCGGCAAGTCACTGAGCGCCAATGAGGTCAGGCACCTCACGCCGGAGGCGGTCAGCGGCTTGCTGCCCGACCCGAACCAAGCCCTGGCGGTGCAGAGCAACCTGCTGGTGATGCGGGCCCAAGACGCGGCCATCGATCTGCTGGAACGCGAGGCGCTGGCGCAGGTCAAACTGCGCCCCGCCTACCGCCATTTGCTCACCGTCAACGGGATCGGCACCGTACTGGGGCTGACCATCATGCTGGAAACCGGGCCGGTGGAGCGCTTCGCCCAGGTTGGCCACTACGCCTCCTACTGCCGCTGCGTCGGCAGCGAGCACCTATCCAACGGCAAGCGCAAGGGTCACGGCAATACCAAGAGCGGCAACAAGTACCTGGCCTGGGCCTATCTGGAAGCGGCCAACTTCGCGGTGCGCTACAACGCCACGGTGAAGCGCTACTACCAGCGCAAGCGGGCCAAGACCAACGGCGTCGTCGCGATCAAGACGGTCGCGCACAAGCTGGCGCGAGCCTGCTATTACATCCTGCGCGACGGCACCGACTTCGCGGTCAGTCGCGCCTTTGGCTAAACTTATGCGTAGGGAGTCGTCGGCGATCCAGGACAC